>JABLTK010095900.1_pt1 | contig 21680 bp, 26 predicted proteins | sample 7160131 | NCBI WGS metagenome assembly JABLTK01 (sample SAMN14651221, study PRJNA627086) | human gut metagenome | isolation source: feces | host: Homo sapiens
AATTCCTACCACACCTGTTCCAACTACTCCAATTCATTGATATCATTGAAACGAATTGAGATAGGAGATGATTGTTTTGAGAATGTGAATCGATTTGTGATTGATGGATTCTATTGTCTGATATGCCGGTTGTTTTGTTCAGTTTTTTCGATTGAGGAGTGACACATCAGGTAAATGTACTATCTACTGAGTTACACTTCTCTTTGTTAACATCATTTAATGAATTGAAGCTGAATAGCATATTATCCACAGACTACACCTAGAACCCGTTCCTCTAAACTCATGTGACAAAATGAGAACGTTGTGTAAAAGTATATTATGCCTCTTCTTTTAAGAATTATTAAATAGAGCCACAAATCTTGAAGAGCCAAGAGGACAAGCCGCAAATAGTCTACTATCCACAATGTCGTTTAGGTTACTCAAAAATCCCTGGATATCAGTCCCATTCGCAGTAGTCTCTGCATTTGTATATCCTGAAGATCAACTGTCTTGACTTTCCCTGACTTCCACAATCAATGAACGCATTGGATGCATTGCGATGATCGATGGAAAATCGATGCAACCCACCCTCAATCCAAACACAGATGGTAAGAGGAAACGAGAATGGGTATTAGTGAACAAACTTAGGGTACGAAACTATCAGCTGAATCGAGGTGATGTTGTGATGCTAAAGTAGAGGCTTTAAAACGGTTGCATTATCTAGATCGCCTCAGGATCCAACCCGCTATCTTGTCAAACGGATTGTTGGATTACCAGGTGATTGGCTGCAAATTGAAGGAAACAAACTCGTATGGTAGAATAGGTAGTGTCAAAGTACAGATTGAGATTGAAAAGGGGCATTGCTGGGTAGAAGGAGATAATTACAAGAATAGTATAGATAGTTATCGATTTGGACAGGTTTCTTCTTTTTTCTGTTTTTTTCAATCTAGATTCCTCTAGGATTAGTGGAAGGAACCATTCAGTATATCATCTTTCCTTTTCGACGGATAGGAAGGATTGCTCCGTTTTCGAGTCCTATTACTCGTATTGTTTTTAAAGAAGGTGAGACCAGACATTTTTATGTTTGTTTCAAGCATTTTGAAGCTGTTTGAAACATGCGACTGTTGGCCAATCAGATTGCGGGAATGAATCTCACACTCAATAATGACCTCTCTCACAGAACGACTCGATATTGCTGCTCACCTTCGTGGTATTAGTATGGCATCGAGAGAATCCAATTCTTCTCAGACAGAATGGACTCGTAAGTATGATGCCGAAAAGTCGCAGTATATTTGGATCAATAACAAGACGCTAGTGGAGTACACAGAGGATCCATTCCATTTTGCCTCTCCTCTCACTGTCCCTCCAGATGTGAGAGATCGATGGATTCAGGTCTATGATGAACGTGAAAAGAAAATCTTATGGGTAAATCCATCTTTGGGAAAGGAACAGTGGGTGGACCCAGCAAAGACAACAATGTCGACTGAAGTCCTGTATCGTTATGTAGGTATTATTCATGTAGAACTCCTCGTATCGCCAAAGCAGTTCATCTAGAAGAGTATGCAATGATTCACTTCAATCTACAAGGACTTAGAAAGAGTATGTCTATTCATAAGGCCTTGGTATTTGAACCCCATCCATTGTCGCATCCCTTATTGAAGATGGACAGAACCTTTCATTCTGCTGCTCTGCTATTCAATCAGCATCTTTGGAATTATACAGATAGTTCTCTCGGCAGTAAAGATCCAGAATCTCATCTTCCAAAGATGATTGCCTTGCTGTTAATAGCCCCACCTCTGCTAGTGGATGAATTATACTGTCAAGTAGTAAAGCAAATGACAGAATGCAGCAACCAGTAGTATCATAATTCTTATGACAAATAGATCAATTGTAGACAAAACCTGGAATGTGTTGTTGCTTCTCGTATTTAGTCGACTTCCCTCTGATGAATTATATCCTTGTATCGAGTTCTATGTACAGAATAGTACAAATACTCTGAATATGCAATTCACGCAACATTGTCTAGAAGTGATGCGATCATGTCATGAGATTGGACCCATCCAGGAAGTTCCATCTATAGAAACCATGAATCGGGTTCTAGTGCCTCTTGAATACGATTGTGATCTGTAGAAGAATGAGAAACAGTCCTTTACAGTTCATACTCTCGTCGGAAAGACAGTTGTCGTGGAAGTACCTTTAATGGCAATAGTACAGGACTTACTTACTGTTGTTGCGACTGAATTACACACACAAGCAGGAACAGCCCTCTTTCGATTATTTCGTGTTGTTCCTGAAGGAGAGATTCCGCTTCCATCTTCCCAACGTGTCTGTGATCTCGTTGGTATGGCTCAGTTGCTGTATTCGATTGCCTATTATCTACCTTTCAATCTGAAGAATGAAACCATGGTACAGTTTGTGTATTATCAAGCCGTTCATGATCTTCACGGCGGTCGATATTTTCGGTCTGATCAGGATTATTATACATTAATCTCCCTTGCTCTTCAGCAACAACTTCAAGACTTCTCAGGAGATAATCGTTTACTCTTGTTCGTTTCATGGAATCATTTTATTCATAGCCAAGAGATTATCAAACTACTGCCTCCTCATCTTGCTCAACCCAATCGTCGAATGATCAGTGAAGCAGAAGTGTTAAAAGTGTACTCCAAACTCCGTGGTTATTCTCCCCATGAGTGTGTTCTTTCTCTCCTGGAATACATTCAAGCATGGGATGATTATGGTGTTACGCATTTCTATGGAACAGTAGGTATTGAAAAGTGTGTTTATGGTAGCAATTATCTCCTGAAGAGAATCCAGATAGTCTTTTGGGTGTGGCCCCGAAGGGTATTCTGGTAGGTTCGCTGATGTCTCGATCCTATACATCCTTCTTTCCATATTCATCTATTGCAATATGGGGACATTCATCCAATTCTATCTCGTTCTATCTAACTACGAAACCCCTCCAGATTCGGTATTCGTTTACTGTGCAACACTCTGACGAAGCATTTGAATTGATTCAGTATTATTGTAATCACTTCAGTGTTTGTTAGATGAAATTGAGCCTTGCTTTTCTTGCTTTTAACAAACATATCATTATACATATTACACTATTCTTCTTCATCAATCTTCAACAAACCCTTCTTCTCCTTCTTATTTCGGTCAATTCTCTCTTGGATAGTATCTAACGTTGCCTTGCGAGTTACGCTACCTCCTCGCACTCTCTTATTCTGCTTCTTTGTCCTCTGCGAATACAAGAAGGCACCAATCGTGGCAATCACAACTACAACTAGAAGAACAACTATAGCAATCGTAGTCTTCGACACTGGCTTTCGAAGAATCGGATTAATCGTCATTACGAAATACATGCCCTGAGGGAAGTTCTGAGGGGCATTCTCATAAATCAAATAAGAAATATCCTGCTGCAAAGCTACTGTCTGTGCATACACATAATCAGCAATACGCAGATCTGTCGTCACACGAACATTGAAACATACATTCTTTGTCTCTGAATCCGAACAATCTCGCTTCAAGAACACGTTGATATTCTCCTTCTTGGCAAGCAGCGTATTACGCACCACATCAATAAAACGACTGTTCACATAGACTTCGTAGTTTTCCATCGTGCAATTCGATACCATGAACTTGAAGTCAATATATGACGAAGAAGAATCCGGACGTGTTGACAGACATGATGATGTATCAACCTTCTCCCATTGAGGATCGTATACATTAAGAATACAACGACGAGTCGATTCACCAAACGAGTTACGAGAACAGGATCCATATGACATCTCACCTGTCATAATACTCTCCCATCCCTTCTCCTTTGGACAGTACACAATATTACATGTGTACAGAGAAATCTCTCCAATCGTTCCAGTGTTACTGTCATTATTTGTCTCATCAATCTGCATACGATAAGCATTGTAAGACTTTGTATTTGGAATCACAATCTCTGCACTTCCATATTGTTCTCGGAACAGGTTGCGATCATCCACAGTAATCAACACATCACCATTCTCCTTGTCCCGCATTCCCAAAATCTCAAACTTCTTTGGATGATTCTGGTTGTACGACTGTGTGGCTCGCAACACAACCTTGTTAATATACTCAAAACGATCAAAGTAATAGGTGAACTGAATGAATACAGGAAGATTCGTGTCTCTCCATGGTGTCATCGCAAATGAATCAAAGGCAGCAGAGGCAGGATAACGGGGATTAGGAGAATGATGACTATCCGAAGCCTCACCACGATCCGTTCGCAACATACATGTGCCTGATAAGAGGGAGGCATACATATCGAAATAAATTCCAGTGTCAGGAGCCTCTTCATAACGATGCAACTCCACAGCCAACACGTTGACACCATTTTGCAGCACACTTGTTGGAACACTGCTTCGACGCCACACCAGACTATCATAACGAGAAACTGCCAAGGTGCTTTCAGTCACTTCATCTGATGGCATGTTTCGACGCACCACTTCCTGCCCATTGATATATGCCACAATTCCATCCATAATCTCTAGATCAAAAGCGAAGATCGGGTATTTGTTCTTATTATCAACAGTGAACTCTTTGCGGAAATATACTGTATTCGTTGTAAAGTTACCGAACTCACCACTTGCAGCCATCGGCCAGTTGCTATCCTTGAAATTCAGAGTGTTCCAATTCTTGCTGACTTTGGATGAAGCATAATAGTGCATGGGCAAGTCATCAAGAATGGCATAATTTATAGTGAAGTACTCAGTCTGCTCACCACTACCATCTGTCAACAATAGAGATGTCAGCAGATCTTCCCACGAATCCTTCACCAGAAGTTCCTGACCAGTACTCCACACTCCTGAAGAAGCGGTTGTTCTCATAACCACCCGATAATCCGCATTTGCCATACACAAAGTTTTAGAGTATGCTGAATTGGTAAACTCAACACTCAAAAGCTCTTCTCCTTCCATCGTGTAGATGGATACTGATTCTCCTTCACGACCATACGAACGAGACAACGTCATTAATGACTGATTATCAGGGCAGGTTCCGACATTAAACTCCACCACAACTTGATTCTGACCCACCTCATTCGATGCCGTCACTGTATATTTGTAAATGCCTTGCTTTGTGAACGAACCTCGAAGAGTAGTTCCTGACAGAGTCACTCCAGAAGGAAGAGTTGGGCTGACAACAAGAGGCAAGAAAACTCCTTCGACTTGCAACGTCACCTCAAATTGCTCACGCACAGCCAGCATCAAAGAAGGCTCCGATACTGTAATTGTTGGTTTCTCAGTCACAATTGTCTTGAGTTCTCCGGTGACTCGGCTGCCTCCTCGTGAATTCAAGTACAAAAAGTTGATTCCATCTTCACGCTCCAGGTTCAGTGTACATGTTTCACGATTTGACAATCCACATGTTAGAGAATACTCATAGGTGTCAGCAGGAAGACAGAAAACAACACTATATCTACTGCGACTGAGATTCGTCTGTTGATACACAGTTTCATTATTCTTTGATATAGTCAGAGTACCAGCCAAACGTTCAACCCGTGTCGAATACAAGAACTTTCCATACTGGCAGCCTGTGACAGTAATATATAATGTCTTCGAAATATAACCTCCATTATTCGAAGCCGTGATTGTGAATGCAGTCCGTGATATAGATACTGTAGGAGTTCCAGCTAAAGATATAGCTGGACCATAAATGTTAAGGCCACTGGGTAGGTCAGGTTCCACTTTCCAGTTCTGAGGATTATTATTTGCAGTAAGTGTCAGACTTTGCATGGCTTCAAACTGCTGAAGTGTTACCTCTGTCACTTCCGCTCCAGTGCTATCCTTAATTGATAGCGTTGATGGAGGTTCCACATAGGACACTTCTAGAACTATTGTGGTTCGGAGAACAGTGCTTCCCGATGTGGCTGTGATGGTGTAGGTCGTTTCATCCGAGTCTTCGGAGGGAGAACCGGTGATCATTCCACTGGACTGAATCATCAAACCAGCAGGCAAGTCCGGGTCTGATGAGAACACAGCACCAGGCATCGTCACACCGAAGAACACAGGTGCGTTTCCAAGAATACTCACATAACGATAGTAATGCGTACGTTGTGTTGTATAGGAGAAAGCAGTCTCTGGAATATGACCCAACTTCAAAGCGGGAATCTGAACATATTCCTCATCAGACCCTTTCTTCCATGTTAGAAGAATACCAAAAGCATCATTGTTTGAGAAATACTGAACTTCAATCGGATAATATCCAGCTTGGTTGAACGTGATCGATCCTTCCTTCTCGGTCATTGAATTCAAGCATCCCCAGTTCTCAATCACATTCTGATCATTGATCATCAAACGAGCACCATCTCGATTCTCCAACTTGAACATGTATTCACCTGACACATCCACATAGAGATAACCCTTCCACACTACATAGAATGTAGAGAACACTTCTCCGGGAATATTCGTCCACGCAGAACCAGCAGACAATTCTGAATGATAAATATTCTCATCCACTGTTTCCACCATCAATGATAGAAACGAAGAGGGGAATGTCTGTCTCTGGCAGATTTGCATACCATTGAGTCGATAATACTTTGCAGCCAGTCCACTCACAGGAAGACCACCAACTGTTACCTGAACTACTGCTGTCGTCACTCCCAACGGACCTGTTGCACTAATTGTATATTCCCCAGTAGAGCTCACTGAAGAAGAACCACTAATCACACCAGATACAGGATTAATGGAAATACCAACAGGCAGACTTGGAGAAACTGTATAGGAAGTCACATACGAACCACGAAGACGAGGACGAGTTGTATCAATCGTACCTGAAATGAATGTAACAATATCACTTTCCTCGAGGAACGAAGGAGCCCTTCCTCCAACAAAGGTTACCACCTTATCAATTGTCGTCAGAGGAAGACTGGCAGCTTCCGACATGTACTGTACATGTAAACGAGCAGCTCCATCCTGATTACTGAAATACAGTCTCATCAAATGACGACCCGAAGTGAGAGAAATTGTACCATTTCTGGTCGTCTCTCGGTTTGTAATAAATGAAACTACAGGTACTGCTGAATCATCAAACAGCAACTTAACACTGCCTTGACTAGTAACAACGAACGTGTACTCAGCTGCACCACCAATGTTCAAATAACCAGTGATACTAGCAGAGAATGTTTCTTCAATTCGATCATCTAGACCTGGCCAAGTATGGTCCTGATCTGAAGAGTAATCATCAGCCAAATCAAGAGTCTCCAAAAGTGAACAGACTTCCGCATTATTATCATAAAACCATGATTCCTCATAAAGGCCATTTGTTAAAACACTTGAATAATAGCATGCACTAAGACCCGCAATATTAGCTTCCGACTGCGCTATCAATCATTTCTCTTCTTAGATTCCTACCCTTATAATTGAGAGTAAATGTAGTTGAAATACTTCCAAACTGATTTGTTCCCGTCACCTGATACGACATACGCGACACACCTCCGTTGTAAATACCCGAAATCGTTCCACTCGTTGTATTGAGAGATAGACCATTTCCTATCACAGGAGAAATGCTGTACTCTGTGAAAACTGTATTTCCCACGAAATCAATAGGAATAATGGCTAGGCCACTGTATACTGTCTGCTCAGTAAAACCAGTTGTCAAATAGGTGGGCTGACCCACAACTATACATTAATATGGAACATGAATATTACCTCCAATAACAAAAGTCCCAGAATCTCGTCCAGTAGTAATCGTATACGTCGTATATGGAGATGGCTCGGAAGGAGTACCCGAGATAACTCCATTGGCATAACGAAGACCGTTCGGAAGGACCGGATTAATTGAAGCAGTACGGGAAGTGGTTGTACAACGAATCTGCGCAGATTCACCAGTTGTCACGACGTTCTGATTCGTTCCACAAGATATCGTTGCAGCATTCACGACTACATCAAATCAGTAAATGGAAATATACTCGAAATCGCTATCATAAGAACCACGAGATAGAAAACCAATCTCATTTGGGAAAAAGAAATACTGTAGATGTGATATGAACAGAACACAAGACACAACACAAAACACATTTCAACAATATCTTCTATTAGAATTCGATTAATGTAGTGTTTGGATTCAAATATCTATTTATAACAAACAATGATAATCATATTACAAATTAACAAAAGGATACGAAGACATCAGATGAATACCACAGGTACCATAATAGTCATCTGTTATAGCAAGGCGAATGTAGCCATTCTCACCCCATTTCTCACCCCAACTGTTCTTCACAATATAGTAAGGTTTAGTGGCATCCACACTGTATCCTACTGCCAAAACACCGTGATTCAGAGAGTGGCCACAGGCAGAATCATCCAATACACCGGATTGGTAGTTTTGGAACACCACTGTATCTGCCTCAATAGCTACTGATACCGGATTACGAGCAATTGCCTTCATCAATTCATACGAGCTTCCTGCAGGAACATCATAATACCCAAGAATGCTCGTCTTTGGAGGAACCTTTTTGCATGAATTCTGTCTTCCAGCATACGGATAGTCATCCCAAAGAGGTACTCCATCCTGCATCACAAATTCAAATGCATTGTCCATGAGACCTCCACTACAACCATTATCCGAATAATCGCAATCAACGAGATACTGAGGAGACAAATCAACCAGTTCACCTGTGTAGATGGCATAAGCTCCTTCAATAGATCCAACAGCACTAAATGCCCAACAAGAACCACAAGATTTCTGATCTTTCACTGTAGACACTGCATTTTTCAATCTCCAGTCCACTTCACTAGGCAAACCCTGTTTTAGTGAACTAGATCCCGAAGTCGGATACGCCTCGGTTTCTAACAACTCAAATTCCTTAGCCTTCTTCACAATGGCCTCGTTGACGACAAACCGAGCAGCAAATTCCTCGTGTGACAAATCCGAAAACTGAGTGACTCCCAAGACGTAAGAAGACTGTCGCGCATTATGTTCCTTGATAATCTCAAGATTCACTGCAAGTTGAGCTTTGCGAAACTTCTGTTCCGACTTATCTACATACTTCTTTCCGAACTCTGTTACGTATTGCAGAAAAGCATCATCCAATTGGAAATTATCTCCATTGACATAGAGAAGACAAACTAATAATACTACTACACACAACATCCAGATTATGAGAAAGAATAACAGAAAACAGAACTCTTTCGGTCATAAATGTCTGGCAGAAAATAGTCCTATTTTCGTTATATAGTCTAACAAGAGAGCTTTGAACAAACAAAATCACACATATGTGGATGTACCAACAGAATCACGATCGTGAAAAACGCTACACTGCAAACCTTGCTGTCGCAAAAAAGAGTTCACATCCAGCTGATTGCTAGATGCCATTTGGAGTTCATGAGCAAATTTCCCAAAACTACTCTTGCGAGAGTATATAAGATAGTCACTCTCCTTTAACAACATCAAATCCATGATGGCTCGTTTTGTATATAATTCCCAGCTGGCAGCCTTCCGAATCTTGGCTTCTGCGCTATGTCCAATTGGAAAATCATTTGCCACATATGTGTTGGTAGGAAATGCCTTCCTTATTTTTCGTATGGCAAAATCTGAATCTGATGAGACTAAAACGTACACATCCTGTAGTTGAAGAGAACGAGCTTTCATATACCGCCAGACGAGCGAAACCACTCTGGAAAGGACTTCCACTGGAAGCATTTCCTTCTCTACATAGTTCGCTTTTTGACCTCCCAATCGTAGCTGCAGTCCAATGATGGTCCGTTCTCGCAGAACTTGGATATGATTGTTGATCACTGTACATAGAGATTGACAGGGGTTTAGCAGAAGACGTAGCCAGATGGATCGCACTTCAATTCCCATCCTTGTTTCACTGGTATGATTGCTTGAAATCAAACCATTTTCAAGTAGTGTCTTTTGGTAAAACTTTGGTGTCAGCGACCTCGACGTGAAATCAGAGTATGTAGTTAAGAGAATAGTTGGAGTCTTCAACAACGCGGATAGAGGGTTTCGGGCGTAATAAGGAGCATTTCTTGCTGTTGGAAGATAGTTCCACTCGTAACGATGCAATCCTTTGACTATAATCAATCCAACTCCAAGTATGTACTAGGAAAAGAATAGGAAAGATGTGGAAACGGAGGAAAGAAGAGAGTCGTGACATACTCGTGAAAACTTGAAACTACAATATTAAACCAGATTCGTATGTACTTTGAACACAGCGGTCTGTTAGAACTCCGATAGCCATAGCTGTGAAGTACCCACGGATCATATTTCCAAGCCCGCTTTGGGCATGTACTTGATACACTACAACGTTTGTTCCACAATGTAGCTGACGATCAAGGGTTGATTGAAAGTAACGGTTGAGGAGAGATTGTTGAGGGTGGTGTGGTGGTGGAGATAAAGAAGGTGGAGCAGAGGGTAGAGGAGAAGGAAACAATGGACGGGAAGAGGAAAAAAGGGAAGATAAAGGTAATAGAGACGGTATGGATGATGACGAAAGAGACGGCATGGGTGAAGCAGAAGGTGAAGATGATAGTTCCAGAGATAATTTGGATGATAGTAAAGATGAATCACCCGATGACATATTAAACGAGGTCGACAAAAAAGGCATCGACGATGCACGAACAGATGAGGTCACTGAAACTACCCTGTCTACTGACAAATCAACAACAGAAGCATTAAGACCAACTGTTGAACTGACCACATCAACAGAAGGCGATGAATCAGAAATTTCAATTTGCGATCCTTGAACAGCTACGAACTCATGAGAGGGATACGCAGACTCGACTAAAGATTCATTCTTACCAGATACCGACATCCCCCTACACAATAACAGAAGAAAACAAATAAAACGTATTAAAAACAGAATTCATCTCCTTCGTCCTCCAAAAACTAGCATCACCATCCACTGCATAACTACTGATCAAATCAATAACAGACTAATAACTACTTATCAGGAAGTACTTCTATTATGAACTGATCCACTTCGACGTGAGAACGGTCTCCAAAACCAACACTCAAATAGACAATGAGGAAGAAGACACAACATAAAACTAAAAGACTACTCCTCCTCACTTGAATCATCGAACTAAAAGAAATAAAATCGCCCACCGAGGGGCTCGAACCCTCGACCACCAGGTTAAGAGCCTGGCGCTCTACCGACTGAGCTAGACGGGCTAGTATAGTTTCGATTCTAGATTATAATAAGAATAATAATTCAACTCTTCTTTTAGATACAGACGAATCATGGAGAAGTCTGCCACTCTTCCTCTCAAAACTGTGAACAATATCGTTACCAACACACTAGATGGAAAGGTGAAATGCAGCAAATCCTTTGTTAAGATTGTTTTTATTCAGCTCCTGTTAACATATCTAGATGCAGCTCTGCGGAAATGCCTTTATTGGTCAACTGGCTATGGAACTGTGCTCGCAAGCAGAGAAGGATAATTCTAAAACCATTAACGATCAAATTGTCTTTAAATCCTTAGAGAATCTAGGGTTTCATGAACTGGCTGAAGATGTCAAACAGGTGAGTATTTTTATCATCATTTATACTTAGAAGATTGCAGATCCCGTTGGAAATGATTCTAGACTTTCATCTGTAGTCATTTGCTACACAAAAGAAACGATCACAGAAGCGAAAAATGCTGGAGATTGTAGAACCGCCACTCAAAAGTGTCTCTGTGGATACCAAATCAAATTCCATAGACGGTAGCAAGAAAACGTCCTACGATGTTTGCTAACAATCAACAAACAACAAACGAACGGAATAAACATCATAGTATTCACAAGAACTCCCAATAAGCGACAGTCTCGCTTCTTAATTCTCTTTATTTCGCACGAGCTCTCATCTGTCTTCTCTTGCGTCTCAGACGTCGCATACGCTTCTTTGCCCACTTGGCTCTCATTCTAAACACGTTACAATCTTGCTTCTCTCACCAATAAACATTTGTCTGTCAATCAAAAACAACTACTTACTTTGAATAATGTACTTACAATGTGAAAAAGGATTCATCAAACCAAGAAGGGGTAAATAGGTGAAGCTATAAATAGATAGAGTCTAATGAAACGAACCCCCATAGGAACAAACAGATCCTATTTTTACTATTCCAGAAATCTCCATATCCAATAATCACGATTATTCACCACTTCGTCTTTCTCACTTATTCTGCATAGAGCTATTGTATATACATGGTATTTGGAAATTACAACGCCTGGAGAAGTCATCCTATTGCAAATCCAAAACTCTATCAAGCTTTCCCTGGTTTTAAGTGGGCAGTAGGTATCTTTGCTGTATACTGCTCTGGAGAATGGGTGTACGATTCTCTGGCATAAATCCTCATTATTAGGTACAAGAGATTCATCAGAAAACCAAAACCCAAGACTATCGAGGATGAAATGTAACTGTCGATTTCAATTGTTTCCTTCAACAAATAGCGAACTAGAAAAAGGATCGGAAGATATCCTGATATGGTACAACAATCCAATAGTTATGAAATCGCATTGCCAATCGGATTCGCATTAAATAGGCTTTTAACTGATAAAACTACACATTATCTTCGTTCAATACCAAGACCCATGGAATTGCTTCCACAAAATCACTCATTTTCGCCTTTATTTTCGTCTTGCGACGAATAGAAGCATCACTATTCACAACTAGCCCATCAGTCAATTGTAACATCTTCTCCAGTGCATGACATAGAATCAAATCTAACTGAGATGCTTGTTCTAGAGTGGCTAATGATAAATGGGATAAATCCTACAAATAATCTCAACGCTTTGTTCTCACCATCGAGTCATCCATAGCCCAGTCAGGTAACATCGTCAGGACAGATTGAACAAGGTCCTTCATAGATTGAATGGTGAGACGAGGGTTCCATAGAGCTTCAATGATGTTCTGGATAGCAGAAGCTTTCGTGGTTGGTTCTTCAGGAAGGGAATGTGCATTTAACGAGGGAATGAACGGTTTCAAGTATTCAATCGCTTTCTTAGAGAGCTGATGATCGGAACTTAAAGGGAATGGCCGAGCAACTCCTGAAATATAGATATTCAACATCTACATTACACACCATTTCCATGAGTACACTATGAACAAACCGCCAATACTCCTCTTGATGGTGACTCACCAGAAACCGACATAAACTCTCAGACATGCTTGTATTGTTATGACGGAGAAAACTCCTGTATTCGGACACATACCGACTTCCAGAGATAAAATACTCCAACTCACAGGAAGCCGCAGTTATCAGTCGAATAAGCTGTACACGCTACTGATCATCAAATACTCTCACATCAACCTGTCGCACTCCAATATCAAACGTTAGCTGCAACGTGTCCACATCTGTAGTGGGTTCCAGATCCGAATCCAGCAAAATCACATGACGTAGGAAAGAGAGTGAAATACCCACACGAACAGGAATACTACCGAGAATCAATACAGTGTGGATTCCCTTTGCCTGATTCAAATGGACCTCCCGGATAGCCTGTTGGAATTCTTGCAATGTGTGAACACCATAGAAACTAGATGGCACCGAACACTCACAACATACCATTGAACTCTAGTGCATTTGTTCCGATAATACTGAGTCAGATACTGGCACATTCGTAGAGAGCGACTATAGATACCAAGGACTTGACATGTTGAGTCCTGAAGATTAGTGAACTGAATAAGAGTTACCTGAAAAAGACAGTTGACCAAGAAGTCAAGCATAAAGATCTTCCCGCTACACTGACAGAACACTTTGTTCCAATCCTGACTTTTTGGAGATGCAGTGTTAGTTGTTGAAGGAGGGTTGAAGTTGGCAGAAGAGTTAGAGGTAGCAATATGCACAGAATCGTCTACAGACCTGCTATCAGCCCATTCTACAGATCCACAACTACACTCACAACAGGCTTGCTCACTACATCCAGCAAGAAAAGGATGTGTGTAAATACGAATCATTTCAAACACGACAGAGAGTAATACATCATTCCCCAGCAGCGTACGCTGACCTCTATCACTCACATTCAAACAGTACTAATACCGTTGTAACAAGAGAAACCCCCATCGTCTCCACAATGCATCCAAACACCGTGCTTGAGAAATTGCAAGCGGACACAGAACCAACAGATCCTGAACAAGACTACACTCTTGGAGATGATCGTTTTCAAGAAGAACCACAAGAGAAGGAATCAGACCCTGCATTAAATCCTAATAATCACATCAAGAGACCATATGAACTCGATCAATATCCTCAGAACGAATATAATTATGGAATATGTCAATCAGTAAACACCGATTGTTCTTCTGCTTCTCATCAACACTCTGAGGAAGAGTAATCTCACATTGCTGAAGATAACCGACAGGAATATCCTTCGGAGCCTGCTCTAGGTGCCAAATAAATACCAGATTTTCCGGTCTATTCTCAACAACCTAACAGACTCCTACTCCACCTCCATTAGCTTTCCAATACCTTCACGAAACTCCTTTCCTCCAGGTAAAGTTGTAGACAGCTTCTTCCCTTTGTTTCTATTTCTCATACATTTGACACATTGATACATCATTGAAGAGTCTGCTATTAACACTGATATCTCTAATAAACGGAAATAAGCATTATCAGATGCAGTACGATTTTTGAAGACAGTTGAAGACATGATAAACACATTGTACTCACCAACAAGAAGCTCTTTGGTTGGACCCAGATACGTCAACCATTGCACACGCCGAAGAGGAGCATTGTCTATTGATCACAGCTCTCACTATCCTCTACCACTCATAATAGCAACCTTCAACTGCGTGTATGTGTGCAAAGCCAGTTCCCATAACTCCTTATCCTCTGCAGAGCAGACAATAATGACTGGACCACGAATACGATTACTTGCATAGAAGTGACGCAATACGCAAGCCTTTAATTCAAGGACCTCTTTATTCCCTACGCATACACATCGCTCATCAGTTCCCGATGTTGAGAAAAGCTGACAAGCATGATAATTATCGAGAGACTGAAGGACACTGAAGATACGCTCTCTCTATTCTGAAGTTGATTAAAAATACACCTACACACCATCCATCCACTTCATGATCATTCTGTCTATGCAATTCATCCCCTTGATACTCGAAACGAAGAATGGTGGAAAGGGGTGGTAAAGGAAGAATTGGTACTATGCTTCATTATTCTCTTGTTCTCTCACAAGTCTTATCTGCTAGTGCTACTAATTGTTCTGTTTGCTCATCTTCTCTTTGCTGACGTTGCATCAATTCCTCTCCATATGGTAGAGTACTAGTGATCAGATCACTGCAGTATCTTCACCTCAATACATATCCCGTAATATCATATTCACCACCAAGAGTAAACCAACATTTATAGAACCAATTGTCTTTCCCTCGATCGATATCATGAGGATACTGCTTGCATCGCTCACACAGCCATTCACCCTTGATATGATCCCATTATATTATTCTTACTTCAGGCAATTCTGTCAGTGGAGGTGTAGTACAACTCCAATGATAAGCTCCATTACATCCATCACAGACAATAGGATCATGTTCATCCTTTCGAACTCGATGGCATATACAGCACTCATCATTAGTATCCGAGAGAGACGAAACACCACACTCAGGAAGGAATAATGGAGAAAAGTCTTGATAGTAGATTTGTTCCTATGGATCAATCCCTTTTCCTCTACTCACCTCAGCCACATTCAATACATGCTTCCAAATCGGAGCAAAGAGCATTTGATGAAGGAGATATGACTCCAATTCCTTCTTTCCTTTGGTATGCAACTTATTTTGCTGGACCCATTGAGCCGTGAAGATGGCATTGTCTTCCCATAGTGTCAGTACTTCTATGGTGTGGTTGATACCGAATCTAGTTACAAAGAAGGAATAATAGCTACCTTCGATACATAATTGCATTAATTAAATTATCCTTTGGGTTACTGTTGGTTCGGAATGATAACTAGAAGTGAAGGACTCACTCATCTCCCACCACCTGAGGCAGAGAATGATAATTCCATTTGGAAATGTCTTGAATTCCTTCAGATCCCTTGTAGCAGCGTACTCCATTTCGCATCTCCATAATACTTGTATTGGTAAGGGTATTATCAGTATGGGCTTCTGGATCCATCATCTCAGGTACTTCACGCACACGCATGTGTCTCAGACGAACAGATCGTAAGTCCTGTTGAAACTTAATGGTGTGGAGATTGGTCGTAGCATGGAAAGCAATCACAAAAACATCAATCCACTGTCGCAAATCTGGATCAAAGCACTGAAGATTGGTATTCACAAGGCACGAACCACAAATCCATCTACGATTAGTCTGACTCTGCTCTCGCCACGAAGTGCCTTTCATCATATAGAAGTCGCCCCAGATGCAATTAGTATGGAACAGAGAATGGCACCTAGAGCACGTATAGGTGACATTGGGATTGGAAGAGACAGGGAGATGACAATGAGCACATAGAGGCTAGAATGAGAAGCCAATCGTATATCTTACCATCTGCAAAGGATTCTCATAGATGAGTTTCTGACAAGAGTCATCCTCCTGTTTGCTATCTCTTATTCACTCATCTCATTCTTACGGAACCTCTTCCCATGTTTTTTGGGTCATTCCCATATATGTCTTTGTCTCTGCTTTAGTCTCTCCTTTATTGTGTACTGACAACTCACTCTCCGATTCCTCATATGGATTCTCCTCAACTGGCATTACACACACCTTCTTTGATTCTGGAGAGAGAGATGGCTCTGTCGGAAACAAAGTAAGTTCAGAAGCTGGAATAGGTGAAGAGACAACTGGTGATAAGGTTGGATTGGTTAGAACTGATTGTCTAGGTGATGGATGTTCCGACTCTAGTTCTGACTTCAAAGAGATGGATGAAGATGACTGCTCCAGTTCGGAAGTCACGACTGAACTACCTATTCGTTCAGGATTAGGAACTTTGATTGTATGACGTGAAGTCATGGGATTTGGTGGTTGAGAACTATTTGACGGACAATCATTTGATGACTGAGAACTATTTGATGGACAACCATTCGACATCTGAGAACCATCTGATACCCGTGAACCCGAAACCAAGGCATCAGAACCTGTGGCTGGAAGAGGAATAACAATCTTCATAGCAGACATCTCTACATCCTTCTCACGCTTTACAGATAATTTGTCGTCTAAGGAGGTGGTTAATACTTCCTTATCCAATACTCTTTCCAGCTGGTTTTCATCTGATGATCCCTCTGACATTTGCTCATTCGAAAAAAGAATATGCTGTCTCTCGTTGATAGTCATTAAATGGCTGACAGATGGCAAATTTCCATTAAGATCAGGCACCATTTGAGAGTAACTAAGCGAAGATGGAATATGAAGAGGAGAACTCAAAGGTAACGCCTGAAAGATCCGAAACGTAATTAGAGCTGCGTTCTTGACAAACAACGTGTAACGCGACAAATGGGTATTGAAACAGTCCCGAATGTAAGGATACAACTTCTATAATAGTAGTAATAGACAACAACTACATCATAGCCAACAAATGCCAAATTGTCAACAGGCACGTCCACCTTTGAAAATTTATTGATTCCTGATAGAGAAATTCCTGGAACATAAATATCTACTATTAATACGTTGAAAAAGCTTTACAGTTGTTTTCTTTCCCTTTCTCAGGAAGTACCACCCACGGTGTCACCTGCATATGAAAGAACAAAGGCAATCATACAACAACAGGATACAGACGATCACTTTCTTTACCACAACTAATAATCACTCCTCCTTTCTACAACTACTGGCAAATAAAAGATACATTCTGCTTGACACAGGCGTGAATGATTTCTTCATTCGACATTACTATCGCGAAGAGAAAAATGACGGCAATGTCGGTTCCCTAGTGGCAAATGACTTCGATTTTCAATAAACAATCACAATAACGAGCTCGATTCGTTCTAGAATCTACTACTACTGGCATCACCTTCAAATCATCTTTCTGATACAACTTCTCGCACACCTCTTTCATTACCTTCTACGCATCATTTCCTCATGATTTTCCCACAGTCATCGTCACCCCTTCAACCTTTGCATTGTGGTGATGTTGAATATGTTTAACTACAAACTCCCGCCCATTGAAATACTTGTCACACACCTTACAGGCGTAATGATCCTCTGTCGCATCGATCAACTCATCCATAAGAGTCGCTTCCTCTTGGCGGATCTCCTTCTCCTGTTCTAACTCGGGACTCGAAGTGTTTAGCTCCTTACTCACAGTCTGATTTGCTATGGACTTAATGAACAAAAAGGTGTTATTGTCCAAGGCAGCACACCACGCCTGGTCCTTTTCATTCTCTTCTTCACACTCTCCTGAAGCACGGATTCGATCGAAACCAAAACGCTACTGTTCATCTCCAACCTCTCATATACATGGAAACTAATCCCAAACTCCTGGTCTGCTGCACTATGCCAATAATCATATCCGAAGACCCGACGCAGTACATGCACCAAAACGTACACACGATCCACATCCGAAAGGTCTGGTACCTGGTCTGCAAGGATATTCAAGCACGGTTCCAACGAAGTATCTAGTTCCCAGTACTTCTCCAAAGCATGGAGAATCTGGAGCAGAGATGCAAGATCGGAAGCAATCCGATCAGGTCGATTAGCTACGGTTGGTAACAAATGAGAATGCTTGGGTCGCATCTGACTCCGACAAGAAATACGCCACTTGCTCTTATCATTGGTGAAGATATCACTCATATATTCGACACTGCTCCCATCCAGTTGATCCACAATCAGGGATACATCCTCTTTGGATGCACACAGTACCCATACAGGTCGTGCAATTCCAGGGGGAGGACACACCATAACATCACCATACCACACCGCCTTAACAGTGGCTTCAGCAGGAAGCAGCTTACGGAACTCGGCTCGAGAACAACCAGAAGGAACAGACTCAAAGTATCTACCCATGATCCCCTTAACAATCCCTCACGCTACACACGACCACCATGAATCATCCAATCGATTTCTATAGGGACTTTGAATTGTTACAGTATTCATTTCCTCCTTTTTCAGAAAACTACCAGATGCGATCTCTTCACACATAGCAGCGTGAGCACTACGAATCTCTGAGGACAAGTCATGAAGACGAGTCAGATGATAAGATGGTAAATATCGCTCAAGCATGAATTCTTCGTGACAATAAGTCTCAAAGAATCGATGGGCCACTTCTTGGTCATAATGAGCTTGTTCTCTAGTGTTCAATACTTTTAGGAACTACAAACGATACAAATCGGTTATGAGCTTCTTCTGGTGTAATATCATTGCGTTGACGATACATGAACTGTTGAAACGACATACGAGGGGTTGTATTTGCCAGAGCAATATGTGGAAGCGTGCGATCTGCCCTTTCCAATCTACTAGAGTGCTTCTAGATCAAAAATGACAATTCCCTATAGTACTGAATGATGAGAACCTCCACGACGACTTCTCCGATGATGGCTCAATACCTCGTCTTCCGAATAACTGTTATCACTACAATCAACTAAAAACACCAAGTATACCTAAATGAAGAATGGCTTTCATCACTACTTGAACTGGAATCACGACTCCGTCTACAAATAAAGACGAACCAACAACAACGACGATCGTTCACGACGCTGAACAGGCACCACCTTTTTTCTACAAATCAGAATTCAGAAATCCATTAAATACAAAATATCTCGTCCAAAAGCATCTTTCACATATACTCGATCTTCCGTTTCCTAGCAATTACTCTATTGTGTCCAAATACTACCATGACTTGGACGGTACTGTAACTCAAATACTGAGAGAATATGGTTCTCTGACAGATTTGCTGAAAAACCGTGTTCATCGGATCTCTCTTTTCTCCTCATCCAGTTCATCAAACATCATGACAATTAAACATATTGAAGAAACAAGTAGAGTATTTGTCATTTCGAGTGATAGAATAGGGATTACAGAGTTAGGAGACAATAAGGTGATGAAGCAGACTGTAGATGATGCTTTTATTGATGTCATATTTAACTTCGGCTTTCATGATATAGGCCTTTATGAAGAACGATGTGAAGCCCAACTTTCTGTTCGATTACTTGATCTATGGAATTCGTATTATTTGGTATGGTACAGATGAACTGAATTAGATATAGCGGTGTTTGTGGATTTGTTTCTTACTTCAAGTACAAGGACTACTTTGGAGGAAAGGAAATGATAGCAATGCTCTGTGCCATGTAGTAGCGATCCCTTTGCTTAATTGCAGATACTACATTCTAGCCGTTGTTGATTATATCATCTCCTTCATTTTCATCAAAAAATCATTCTTGATTGGATCTCTTCCAACTGTTGGTTTATTTGTGCTAGTTGAGTGTAGGGAAGCAAGTATTGCGATGCAAAGGAATTCCGAGCCGAGTCTAAATGTGATTTTGGAGATTATGAGTAATTATAGATGCGTTCGTTTCCTGTAGCTACACATTGACAGTGTCAGCTGTGGTGAATAAAGAGACTGTCGTCTATGTGTTCGTTAAGCCCGTTGGAAGTTACTATACAAAGGATGGAGTCTTATGTCGGGATGTTGTCGAAGAAGATGCTGTTGCTGTGATGGACTCTTTTCGTGACCGGCTCCATGAGGCAGTGTCGAAGAAGGGGAACTAGTGGTTGGTCTGTTTGTTTCATTCTTTCATTCAACTCTGTCTACAGGTCCTGAATGGAAGAGGAGGTTGCAGTTTCAAATAGTAATGAATCTGAAGTAGACATTTCTTCCCTTGATTGTTCTTTTTCGCATCTGTGATGATTTCTAGATTTAGTGAATAAAACATGGAGAGTCTATGCAATATCACCTATTCTATCCACTGTAAACGAACAGTCATTCATAAATTCGCTTGTTCCTTCATTGCGTCAAGAATATGAAAAGTATTCAGGTCCATTGAACAATGTCAAACTATTGAGAGTATTAGTACACGAAATTGAAGCGATTCAGGGTTTTGATTATTGTGTTGGATACAATCTCTCGTTTACAGATAAAGATCGAGCTATTAGTTTATACTGTTGTATATTTGCTCAATATCCACGTAGTACACACGTTTCACACTCAATGCTCCTAGTAGTGTTTAAATCTCCTATTTATGATAGATCAAAGGAAAGAAGGAGTTGAGGAAGGTTTTTCTAAACTGGTTCAAGAAGGCCTATGATGTGTTCATCAACTTGTCTCGTTACCGGTTCTCTTCGTATTCATTCTCTGTCAATCTCATAGCTAGATATCAACTGCAGCATCTTTGTGAGACTGCCTTTTCTCGGTCTTTGAATCGAGTGAATGAGAATATGGTACTCTCGTTCTCCGTGCCAAGTGTTGTAGATGGCATGAGTCACATTCATATAAGTGTCCCTGTAGAAGATGTTCAGCGGTTAGTTTCGGCGTATGATCATTCAAAGAAGTGTTGGGAAGTGATACAAGATCATTTCCAAGAATTGGTGACCATGGATCCAGAAGTATTGTTATTAACACAGATAAGGTGTGCGAATCTTACTGCAACGCGTGATGGACGTGTAAAGTTTACAGAAAAACAGTGTATATCAGAGTTGGTGAATGCCTTATCGCAAATGCTTGTAGAATATTGTGTTTGAGAATCAATAACGACTCGAGTTCCCATCTCTAATTCGTACATAAAAAACAACTCCAATGATCATTATTATACGTAAACGAAACATAACCTCACTGATCCATAAGCATCACAGGGGTTCTGTCAGCAATAG
>JABLTK010038408.1_pt1 | contig 21676 bp, 13 predicted proteins | sample 7160131 | NCBI WGS metagenome assembly JABLTK01 (sample SAMN14651221, study PRJNA627086) | human gut metagenome | isolation source: feces | host: Homo sapiens
ATCACAGTCACTTTCTTGTGAGTAGCATAATCCAAAACAGCATCACTTTGTGAAAAGATGACAGGTTTGATTCGATAGTACTTCTGATATAGTGAAAGCATATCAATTGTTGTCTTCACCTTCTCTCTCAGATGAGGAGAATCATCAGTAATAGGCACGGTTATAAGGTATTTCTTTCCACTCTTAATTGAAGACCTCGCTTCACTTCAACAGGAAAAGCAACATATTCTTTCATTCCCATTCGTGATATATTGATCCAGTTTCCATGATTCTCAACAGTTGAAATAGATGAACGAATTGCGACAACACCTCACACTTACGAAAGAGCCACAAAATCAAAGAATAGCCACCAGATTCTTTCTATCATTCTTTCTTGTAATACAAAGCATAATTGAACACATCAACTCATTCCTTCTTATTCGGATCTTGTTGCATTATTGGGCTCTCTTATTCAACATTCCTATTCAAATCATTAAAAGAATGGTTTTCATCTGTCCTCAGATTATGCAAAACCATAACATTCCCGCGATTCCATATACCATATACCATTCTCGTTGATATGGGTTCCATTTGTAGCAAGGGAAGTTACGAGAACATATCCAAATCGAAAGCGGGAAAGGAGAAGCCTGCAGACTTGGACACAACGATGCGCGATGGTAATTCCTTCTAAACTCCATTTATTAATAGAACCCCGTCCACAAAAGACGTTACAACGAACCCAGCCGTCTCAACGGCCTGTAGAAGGTGATCATTCCAAGAAAGCGTAGTTTTGTTTCGTTCTTGTTTTCATGCTTAGAAAATATGCTAGTGAAGGAGAAGAAAGCGTGGAACAGATTACTACTCGAACTCTTGATGGAGAGTATCCTTTGGCTGAGGAAGTTAAGCTTCCAACCAATGTGACTGTAGAAGAGTGTTATTTGGCCATTTATTTAATATGTAGGTGGTTATACACGAATTTGGTCTATTTTGTTCAAGAGATTTCTTTGTTGTATGATTCGTATGGTTATACGTGTATATTTGATTGTAGTATATCCGATGAGTGCACAAGCCAGACCTGTCCGGAAATGACAGCAGGTCCTCACTATACTTATCTGTGGACGGATTCCAAAGGTTCATCTCCTATTGAAGTACAATTGGTCCTCATATTTTCCTTTAGATGACGGCAAATGAATATGTGAACACTCTATTCCAGTATATCTCCGATCTCTTCAAACGGCCCCCATTTAATGAGTGCAGAAATGGCTCATTTCCACCGAATTATGTGGACACGGTGAAGGTGCTTTTCAAGAAGTTGTTTCGTGTTTATGCCCATGTTTATCATCATCATCTTAATGTACGTTCTATGTATAAGAATGAGTCAAAAGGAATTCGTTGTTACAGGAGCCGAAGCTCATTTGAACACTTCTTTCAAACATTTCGTGCTATTTGAAAGACAGTTTCATTTGATTAGCAAGAAAGAGGAATTGCCTTTGCGGAAGTTGATTCGTCGACTCATTCAAGAGGAAGAAGAAGAAACGGCTATAGATACAAACGAAGAGAGTGGATCCATTCGACGCGTGGATCGTCGATTAGATGATTAGTTGTTAGCTCTAGCTGGTTGTGTTTGTTGCATAATGGAGTATAGTTAGAAAGGAGATACACATGAAAGGTGTAATACACTATGAAGGAGTTTTGGTGATTTCAGTTGGCTTTCAGTATGACAGGTTTCCAAATCAATATTATTCTCCCTTGGACATAATATGATTACGCTAACAGGAATAATTGGATGGATTCTTGGATTCGGACCCTCTATTGCACCTAATTCTTTTGCAGCGTGGTTCATGAGTTGGTCCTGGAGACATCAAATGTTTACATGGCTTGTTTCGATGCTTCAGAGTGCAGCAACGTTAATGTGTCTTTTCTCTCTTTGTTACAATAATCGTTGCTTTCCAGCCCTTCTCACTTTCATTGTTCAAACAAACATACAAACGATTTGCAGCCATTCTTGCTCTAGAGGTCTCATCAGCATCAATATCTTGGCAATTGTGAATGGCGTATAACAGACGCTCTCGACACACTTCCTCCGAACTATACGCCGGCAAATCCAGCGTGAAGAAACAGGTGTGAGACATTGGATAGTTCTTATCAGGATACCTTCGATCCATCTTGTTGATAGTGTGTTTCATTCGGAACGACTTCGAACTACACCTTATTCATTCCACAGTTCCTTACTCCAAAGGAAGACGACTTCTGCCCCACACAAACTTCAAATACAACTCGCGCTCCTCATCTGAGAAACTGTTCAAAACGTTCCAGAAGAATTGAATGGCAGGCGACTTCTCCGTGAAGCCCTCACCATACTCTGTGTTCATCTTCAACAAGCCCACATTAATGTCAGCTCTTCCTACCACAATCACCTTCAACTCGGATGGCGTAAACAGCTTCAAGAAATGACGTGGGATTTGGGTTGAGAGTCCTCGGTCTACATTTACATTCATCCAACACACTTACAAACAGCATCCATCTGAGCATTCCACTCCTTCAAACGATACTCCTGTATCATTTCCACATAGTGGAGTCGTTCAGCCCATGGCACAAACACATCTTGACCACCAGGGAACAGCTCCACAACACGTCCATCTACCGACTTCACCGTGTATGTCAGATTCATCTGCTTGCACAGCTCGCCCCACATTTCCTCATCCTCCTTCTTACCCGAATCCAGAATCGTTGCTACTCGATTAGCGAACTCCTGGTCCACAGCCACCACATCGTCCACTGTCACTTCCAGACCTACGAGTCGCTTCCAGAATGACTCCGCCACATTGATCGCCAACGGTGTCTGCGAGCGAATAGCAATTCCCATCAGTTTGCCCAAGAACTCAAACATCGCAATACAAGCAGGAGTAGTACTCGTCGGATTGGGAACAAAAACGTCTCGATTCTTGCCAACATCATTCCGACCATTAGGAGACAATACAAAGAGAGGTAACAACGGCGACTCAATCTCCTTTGCAATCTCCGTGTAAGTTTCACGGAACAGACCTCCCACATCATCTCCATATTCTCCACGGAATTCCACATTTAGAGGCTGTTTTTCGTTACGCAACTTACCTGGATCCACTTTGTTCACCTGCTGGAAGAGCTGCCCAAACAGAGTGTAGGCAGCTTGCGAATCTGGCTTATTCTTCTCCTTGAAGCTCGCGGCAGCTCGACGATCCAGAGATACCATCACACGACCACTATAGTTCGACTTCTTCAGCGCCTAGAAGTCATACCCACACATGATTGCTCACATCATTCAACCACTGGTCTTTCGTCACTCGGAAGATTAGTCCACGTAACTGCCGTAAGTTCCGAGCCAACGTAGAAGCTCTAGAAGGAATCCATATTCCTTACTCCTACCGATCACTACAAGAGATGTTGACAAAAGGCAAACACTCTCGCAACATAAGATTCAGACGCTGAAGAACATAGAATCGAAGCTGCAGTTGAGAGATGGTGAAGTCCGTCAAACGACCATACTTCATGAGCATGCGATCGTTAGGGACCAAATGGCCTGGGAAGATTGTCATAATGTCCAAATTGTTCATATAACAGAACTCACTAGCCAATTCGACAAGTAACCGATCTGCTTCTAACGTCCACTTACTGCTCTGAGGTAACACTAACTCATTCTTAGCGAGCATTTCTGCTGTCAAATACGACAAATAATCATCGGAGAAATCGGGCAACACATGCAGTCGGAAGCCCCAGCGTTCCTTGTTGCGTTGAGCAGCTTCGAATGATTCTACGTCTCATGTGATCTACATCGCTTACCCAAATCTGGCTTGTGGTTGTTGCAAACAGAACAACTACGTTGCGTGTAATCATTACGTGCTGAACAATACGGACAGGTCCACGGCAAATGACGGGATGAGAGCTGCTTCTCATCCTCCAAGAATGCATTCATAAACCAATTTACTCGCTCTTCCTTTTGTTGCTCACTTGCTGCCTTGTTCTGAGAATCGATAAGATGAGCTGTCTGTTGATTCAATTCGTTCATATGTGCCAACACATAGTCTGCTGCCATTTGCATGTCATCCATTGAAGCCTCCAGAGCCAACACACACACATGAATATCGAATCCCATTCGACTCATCTCTCGAGCTTGACGTAATCGCTTCTCTGGCACTCGCTTCAACCACTGGACCGACTCCTCTTTCGTGCTCTCACTCGATACATACTCAATGTCTAGTGGAGCTCGTGTGTACTCAGTTGCACATAGCTTGCAAGCCACCAATTCCACCATATCGCCAGCATCAAAGAAACTTACTCCTGGCATCAAGATCTGCTTGACTGGAAGATTCCGGAATGCAACTCCATAAAACTGCCCGTTGACTGTCACAGAGAGCGTATGAGCAGCGAAATTCAATGTCAACTTCACCAAATCATTCTCGTGCAGTGGAGAACAGAAACTCTGCTTACGACGATTGAACCAGATACTACCATTCGCCTGCAGACCCCAAGAACTACTATCCTGACCAAGGAAAGTCTGTTTACTCATCGAAACTCCACTGATACCAATAAAGAGATTGGACCGAGCAAGCTTCCGAATACAGAACAAGAAACTCGCAATGCCTGAAGACACACACTTATCAGTGGTCACACTCCACCAAACACCCTGACTACGGTAGCCAATGATCGTAGCATCCTCATTGTATGCAAGCACTGGACAATCCCGAATCCAAGAGAGTTTACTCGCCTGGAAGAAGGGGAATTCGAGATAGAACTGACTGGTAGCAGCCCGAGTGGTTATTTGCCCATATTGGTTACCACTTACTAGTAGGATAGGATTGCGTGATTCAACACTCGGGAACACAGCAAACACATCATCTTCTGCTGAACAGCACTCCTGATCAAAACGCAAAGTGATGTTGGTGGCGTTGGGACATATAACTTGTTGGCGATGGAGCAGATCATTGTAAGGATGCTCGCTCTGGAAAAGCTGGCTACGTCGCAATCGTACCAAGATTCGCAACATAAAGTCCTCCATGATCAGCTCCAGTGGAAGAACACGACGCTCTCGATTCACTAGTGCCTCCATCACGACAGCTACACTCGACAGCTTGCGGAAATATGGCTTGCGAGAGAGAACGGTCATCACAGCATCCGTTTCTGAAGCCATTCCCTCCTTCCGACTATCATAACACATCAACGAAGCACTAATCAACACCTCCAGAATCGCCTGGAACGATGGAGAGTACACATTGTTGTCTTTCTGCTGTTCATACAGCGTGTCTGCACACTGCGTAATATCCAGTAGAAGGTTCATCACTGGTTGTGTCACTGCATTGGTACGCATCCGTCGCAAAACCATACTCACATGGTCCAGGAGAATCATACGCTGATCGGCAGAAGCACTGAAGAAGTTAGCCATCAATCCCTGAAGCAGTTCTGGCTTGAAGATAAAGGGAGTCAATCCTCCCATCGACTGTGATGGGTCATCTCGAATCTTAGAGAATGTATCGAGCATCCATCCCACCTGCTGAAGACTTCCCGAAGACTGCTCGTCACCCTCACCCACCAGAGTATATACCAAGTTACTGTTCGGTGGCTGGGAGGATGAAGAGACATAGAAGTGGGAGATAACACTTGCAGATGTCCAGAAGGTATCTGGTGTTGGCAGCACCTCATTCGCCTTCTCTACAGCCTGTGCTTGTCCCAACATCAATAGTGACCTGCGAATACACACGTACTCGGAGAGTGCTGGAGGTTGAGTTCCCTTACTTACAATCATTCCAAATGCAGCAAAGTCAATAGGAGGAACCATTCGCCAGAGCGTGAACTGATCACCTGATGCTGAGGTGAATACCTTCATTTGATCATAGCGTGTTGGATGAGCAAAACAGTCGAACTCCTTATTCTCGAACTGTTGACGATTGAATACAAAAGTCGGAGTACTTGGAGGTAATGATAACGCAGCACCCTCGCCAACCTTCAACACAGTTGCCAGCGGAGATCCTTTTACTGCCTTCGGTAGCCAGAAACTAACGCCTCGTTCAGGATAACGAGCAATCAACTCATACTCAGTAGTCTGCGCTAACGGCAGCATCTTCTGAGCTTCCGATAAAACTGGCTGAGACAGCAACGAGACTTCATAAAGCATCGTATCCAACACACGACGAGAGAAAGATTTCAACCAGAACAAGAAACGCTGTTTGGTAATCTCTTTAGCATCCTGAGTACTTGCAATAATACTATCCACTTTCGCTACTTCGGATTGCATCACTGAACTGACTTCCCGACGTAGAATCTCCAAAGGACCCGAATCCTCCGTGTGACTCTCACTAATACGGATGAAGGCAGATAAGAACGATTCAAAGAGATTATCACTTGAATCCATGAACAAAGATGTCACACTCAACTTATCCTTGCCCTGCTCCTTTGTACTTTGAGCCAAAACATTCAACAAAGCAAGTCGACTATATGCAGAAGCCAATGCCTTGGAAGTTATACTCAGTTCTTGTCGAATTTCAGGCAATGTACTATCAGTAATATCAGTGAACTGAGTACGCCGCTTCGTTTGCACACTCTTGAATTGAGTCTTGATATCATTCACAATCTCATAAGCCGGATTATCTGTAGCCGAATCATTACCGTATACATTGGCCACAGACATCGTCTTTCCTGGTTTCACTTCACCTACAACCATCAAATCAAAACAGCCATTCACATTCCAGCGGTATTTGCCTTCACTACCCGCATCCCAATGGACGACTACGCCCTTGCTTAGATGAGTATCCCAGTTCCCAATTCCAATCACCGTACCAAAGCCATTTCCATCCTGAAGACCCCACTTCCAATGAGGACCTCGACGCACACGTGCATTCACAGCAATCATACCTACGGCACGACCATCTCCATGAGTACAAGGAGGAGCCTCGAATCCTCGCTGCAGACAGCATGTCCACGTATCATTCTCCAATGTACCTGGGTGTCGAGCTCTATCCGATTCCTTCATGGAAAACTCTAAGGCTTCCAGCTCCGCCACATACTTGGAAAGCTCTTCCTGCATACTCTGTTCCTTTGGATCCGCAATATTACTTTCCAGATATTCCAGTGCCTTCTCACGATTACCATACAACAGAATCAACTGCTTACATCGTTTGCCATTGAATCCCAGCTTCTCCAGACCTCGTGCTTCTGTTAACAGGATTTGATTAATACTTGATTCATTCTCCCGAATCCATCGTCGAGCAGCCTTCTCACTCTGACCTTCCACATTGTTCAAAGCCATCACACACCACGAATAGGGAACATGCAAGTCATTCATCAGATTCAGAATCACATCTTCATTACTTGGCTCTGGAGGTCCATCAAGTGTGACCGTACCAATTTGACGTGCTTCGGCTTCTTGTACCACCTTACAACGCAACTGCAGCGAGGAGATAAACACACTTCCTACACAAGCTGCATCACAGTCTGTACCCACTAGGAACGTTGAATCTAGGGACCATCGATCATCCACAAGGATTTGAGCCGTCGGCATCGTCGCTTGCGACAATTCTCCCTGTTTCTTTCCATCCACATACCACGTCAAGATATGTTGGGGCGTATTCACACTAAGGATGATACGATGGAAGCAATTGTTGCGAATCACACCAGGACTCGAATACACACCAATTCCACAAGATCCATCTTGCCTCACATAGAACGCACCAGGATGTGTGTTTGTAGGATCTGTCTGCAATAGGCATGTGTAATCACGAGAAGCAAAATCAGGAAGAATTACATCCATTACCACAGACCAAGTGTTTAAATACACTCCCTCTCCCATACACAAGAATGGCTGAGACAGTTTCAAGTAGTTGCCTTTGCCCAATCGCAGGATCTGCTTCTGCGTCTTCATCATACTCAACTCACGCCACACACGTGAACCCACAACCTCACACTTGGCATCGCCTGGTTCACTTACCGACTCAAAGAACATCCATTTTCGAGCCACACCAATCGAAGCCTCCTCTTCCTCCTCCAGATCCATAGGAGATCGCGACTTCTGACTTGATACGGATCCTCGAATTGATTTCAGTGTATCTGTACGTGTCTTGGCAGCCTGAATCAAATCGGTCAGCGTCGCTGTTCGGTTGGCACCACACAAAGCACATGTTAGGGCATCAGATTTGTTCGGGAACTTACAAACATTGCAACGACGCATTCCCACAGGAAGTGCTGGTGGCCATACATTCACATTGTAATCTATCTTTTCAGATACACTCAGAGATCCACGAATCGACTCCCATGCTTGTAGCTTCCACATTCCCTCAACAAGATCTGATCGCTCCTTCAGCACATCCACAGCAGTACCAGTGTACTGAACAGGAAGTGAAAGATGAAGGAAACTGACAATCGATCGAATCACACTTAGCGACACGTGAGGAATGGCTTGTGGATACTGCAAAAGCTCCATAATTGCATGCATTGCCAACTGCTGCAACTTGCAGAAAATCGAACTAGTACGGACATGACGATTCAATTCATTCGGATTCAACAAATGCTCAAACGAATCAAAAGCACGACCCAACAACTGATAGTTGTCAATAGGCACACGACTGGTGATGAGTGTTATCTCTCGCATATCCCGTACCCATGCTAGTTCTTTGCTACCTGATAGCTTGATGATGCAGGCACCGCCCCAGGCGTACTCACGACGACGGTCCCGGAACATCAATACACGACCTTCCTGACGCAGTGTTCCTACTGTCACCGCAATTGGTGAGTCCACCGCCGGCACGGCAGGGAAACCAGCATAAACAGCCGTACATCCAGCGAGAATGTAGAGTCTATCGAGGGCCAAAGGTTCAATGGGCTGGCGAAGCAGCTGCTGGATGATAAGGGCAATATCAACGGACATTCCAAGACATACAAATACCAGAGAAGAGAAAGGTGTGTTCCAGGTAGACACTGTTAACAGACTCCACACAAGATCTACACATTTGGATGCCACCAGTCTGCAAAAATAAGGAGCTGGAATCAGCGTACGACTGGGTCCATATGGAATCACAACGATACGACCCATGGAACGCAAAAGCAGTGCAGGTAATTCGTAATTCTCTGTTTGACGTGGAATTCCTGCAGTGAGAAGCTTAAGTATCTCTGGATGAACAAACTGGCGAAGAATGAGAGATACTGTATCTGGCTGAGAACGCGGCAGAACGAGAATCAGTAATGAAATGAGATTCTGGAGGATTAACAGAATTGGTGTTGTATAGGGCATATTGTCCAGATAGAGATACTGACAACTAGATGAAGTAGCAATCGTCTCCAACAAATGAAGGATTTGAACAAAGATGGGGAGGAGAACACTCAGAGAAGTGGAATCTGCCAGCGAATTGATCAGACCATCACTACGACGCGCACATACCAGCAAGAGAGTGATAATCTGATTCATATAGGTGAAAGGAGGAGCTTCAGAATCTTCGATCTGTTTTTCAAGAGTCCAGAGCATGTGTCGAATCAATCCAACGCTGCCTTCACGCATGCTCCGAGGAGATACATTGTCCCATTCATCAGACACACAACGATCTCCCACAAACTGAGACACTACATATAGTTCACGCAACAGAAGCTTTAGGAATTGGTTGGAGAATTGAGATAACTCAAGCTGTTCGCTGCATGTGCTGTTGAACAGCAGACTCGCCAACATCCATGCTGCATAGCGGACCTTGAGACTTGATTCCGTAATGACATTTCGACTGCTTCCCACAGCAGGCTTCAACACCACAAGCGATGACACAGAACCAACAGCCAGCGATGTGACTGTGAACTGAGGCGTGAAGAGAGTGGTACGGGGATACAAAACAGGCAGAGAAGACGAAAAGCCTATCTGACCCTGAATGTTCGATCCGCATCCCAACACACGAGATCCATCCCAAATCAGAGTGCTTCGCTCACCCAGAGCGATAGCCCGCACAGTCACATTCAGTAGTCGTTCCCAGCTGAAATGGTCCATGAGAGACCCGTCTCCTAACTGACCCTGATCATTGGCACCACACATAAACAGACTGCCTTCAATAGTTACAATAGCCGAATGCTCTGATCCAGCGTACACGCCTGCAATCTGCTCACTTTGGATTTGAGGAGGTAATGGAACTTCCGTTAACGTGGTTACCGAGGCCGTAATCCTCGGATCCAAACCTAGCTGACCGCGGGAATTGCTTCCACACACCCATAGATGTTTGCGAGAGGCGAAAAGAGAGTAGTTGTCGCCAGCAGCCACAAATTGGATTTCTTTTCCTTCCAACGCAGGAATCACCTCAGTTAACTTGAGCTGGGGTGAAGTCACACTCAGTTGGCCTTCGCTGTTGCTTCCGCAACCCAACACCGAACCACTATTTGTCAGAAGTAGCGTATGAGATCGTCCACTCGCCACAGAAGTTACACGGTAACCACTGATCGCTCCCATCATAAAGCTCATATCATGACACTGACCTGCACGACCACACTGGTATTGACTGTTGTCTCCCGTTGAAAGCACCTGACCACTACTTGTCAGTACAAACAGAGAGTCTCCCGCAGGAGAAGCAACGATTGTACGAAGGACGTGTTGTGATGAAGAATAGAAGACAGAGGGTGCCTGATTTGGACGCATCTCCATGATTTGTCCATTCTCCAGTAATGCATAGGACGAAGAACGAGTGAGTACAGCACTCACCACATGATCGCCTACGTTAGTATGATCCCAGAGATGATCAGTTGCAAGATCTCGCGATCGCAGCGAGTTGTTGCTATCTGCATAGCGAACACCTGCTGCATACAAAACTGATCCATCGGCCGGCTGTGGAGTAGGTGTGATTCGTGACGAATCGAACAAATACTGGAAGGACCATAACTGAGTAAGTGACTCCAACAAACCTGATTGTTGTAACATCACCGCATCCGATGGAGCATATGGAAGAGCAATCGAGTAGATCACATCCACACGCACCTGATCGGTTGACTTGCTATCGTCCACCTTTCGCATAGCAGAATGAATGATGGAGGCAAAAGCCTTGCTGACTCGCTCCAAATACACTGGAGATGAACCTTCCAACCCGGCAATGAAGTGCGTTTTTAGACAACCAGAATCAGCCTCTTGAACCTCCAAAATGTTAGTTACTGATTCCGTCAAATCACCACGGATAATTGCATTGTTCACACGGGACAATAGCGTCGCAAAGTACTCGAAGGAGAGAGCCCGATTCTCAGCCACAGATGATCTGCAAGACATCGAATCCACCAACTGCTCCGTCTTCGGATCGTCCATCAAAAACTTCTTCACCATGGTCAACAATACATCACTCACAGCGTCTGATACTTCCTCTTCCTCATCTTCATCTTCCTCCAACTCATTCTCGTTCTTCAACAGTTGATAGGTTTCAGTAAGGGAGCCTGGGAGTTCACTCAATGATGGAACGAACCACATCGGTTGCACATCCAGCAAGAACCGACATCGTTGCAAATAACTCTTCTCTAAGTCCTCATAATGCACATTTCCCTTCTGATGAGACTGATTTACTGCCTGAAGGAACTGTAATGCGAGAGTGTACGCTCCCTTCACTGCTGATCCAGCGTCCTCTCCCTCATAAATCTCCTTGTAACAGTTGGGACAATGCCACATGCACGCCGCAACAACATATCGTAGAATAGTGGCTACTGCAGGATCTGCGCTTACAAATCGCTGTTGGAGTTTGTTTAGTTTCCTTGTCTTGGTGATCTGTTCGTACCACTTCTCATATGCCTCATCTCCTGACAACAGACCCAAACACTTCGTACGTACTGGATCCTGTAATTCGCGATTCAATCCACGTGAAAGTAACGGAGAACTCAGCCATTTGGCTGTCTCCGGCTCAATCTCCACTACTGCAGTGTCTGTAGGTTTCTGTTGGATCAAGAGACTTGTAACAGCTGTAGCAAATGCAGTTGTTGTTGCACAAGCATCACGCATCCAGACAAATGCTTGGTTCATCATCAGTTCATTCCTATCTTCTAGGAAACACATACATTTGTCAAGCGAAATGACGAGAGAAGACAATACTTTCAATAGACCACGAACTTCTGTCAGTATGTGAGAATACACCTTATCAAGATCGATTCCTGCTTCTGTCATTACACGAGAGGAAGAATATGCACGATGAATGAGAGAATACAACACAAACATAGCATACCGAAGAGACTTGTCAACAGGAGAAGAGTCTAAGAAGTGAGCTACCTCCATACTGAGACTGTTCTCCCATAATATAGTATTTGTTGACTGTTCCAAGAGAGTCAGGCAGAAGGAAAGGAGAGGATTGCATAGCTGAACAATGGCTGTAGATAGACCAGTCAGTCGAGTGAATGCCGTCACATCACCATTGATCGTTTTGTTATATGCCTCATTGAAAAGGGTGTGTAAGATGTTCAGAATTGTATTCACACCTCGAGTAAGACCAGAAGCATTAATCTGATGATGTTCCGATGTGAGACGCTTCGTATAGGGACCAAATTCATTCTGAATTCCCTGAAATAGCCCAGACAAGATGGATGTAATGGAGAGACAGTTCTGGAGAAGATCGCCCTGGAAGACGAGACGCTCCCAGAGTCCATACTTGTCAAGTCCTTGAAGCAGGCCGAATATTACATCGAGAAGTGCATAAGAGCCAGCGCTATCCTCAAGCTTGGCCGCTTGATAGAGTGACAGTACCTCTTGAAGAAGATGTTCCAAAGCAGGAAGCGAGTTACAGAAACAAGAAAGTGTGGCGAGTGTTTCAACAGTCTCCTTCTTCACTAGCGACATGGCAACACTGCTACTGTCAATATTGAGAATCCCTATCAGTTCATTCAATAAAGGTATAGGTGAGTCCGTTCGAATGAGAAGAGAAGGCACAGCCAGACGGTTCGTATTGCTGACATATACAAGTTGAGCATGCAACAGTTGAATAGCCTCGTATAAAAATCGACACACCATCCCATCTTCCAATCGTTCTTCAATTCCTCGACGACGACGCAAGGTATGTTTGGTAGGAGCCAGAGCCGGGGAACTGTTTGTCAATACCACCGAATCGAGTTCACCCAAATCAATATCCAAATCAATCATCTCATCCTCAACAGCTCCTTCTCGTTCCATATCCACCACATTCTGCTCTCGTGTATCTGATTGTTTCAGAATGGGAGTCGAAGTCGGAGGACCTGGAAGGGAGTAACGAACTCCAGAACTCATGAGATTTCGGTTGCTCGTTCCATTGAGGCTACGACTACTGACATGAAGGCTGCTAGTACCTAGAAGACTGCGATTGCTCAGTTGTTCCACGTTGTTATTCGGTATACCATTACTGGGAGGACTATTCAACACACAGTCATCTTTAGGTTCGTTGAGCATACTCCTGCCAGTGGAAGGTTTATTCAGAACACTGCTACTAGTGTTAGGTCCATTCACCACACCCTTCCCATTTAACAAATTCCGTTTCGATGCCAATATCGCATCCAACTTCTTAGTTGCCTCTTTAAGTTTACGACGTGTTTCCAACGCCTCTGCACTCTCCTGCACAACCTTAGCTGCTTCTGCATCTTCCCTTCTAGCAGCTTCCATCGCCTCCCTTTCAGCTTCCTCTTTCTCCACTTGTGCTTCTCGGACAGTTTCTACCTCGGTCTGCTTCTTTGCATCGTCTGCCTCCTTGGCCTGTTGATAATGATCCAAATACCTCTGTCGCAATAGATTCACTATACTGAGTGTATTCCGCAAGGAAGCATCCGTTACATTCACTTGGAAACACTGTGATAAATCACAGGGCGTCGTCCGATCCGAATGAACGTACTGATATTGCTGTACAAAATACTGTTGATTACTGTATGACAAAAAACCTAGCAAAACTCCACCAGCCTCTTCGGAAGTCATTTGCTCCGGATTCGAGACTTCGCGGACACACGATGAAGGATCCCAACTGTCCAACACAACACGCTCCTGATCGGTGAGCTCCGAAACAACAGGTAACAAGTCCGACAGCGGCTTGCGAGCGCATAGGAGGATAAAGTGGTCCTCAGCAATCGATACGTCTTGAACAATGAGATTAGGTGTAGGAATGAGATAGGGTTCCATGATGGTTTTGGTATCCACATCGAACTTGAGGTGAGTGTTGTCACCCATCACATATACACGATTTGCAGCCGTAATAAATGCAATGTTATGGCCTCCAGCAACAATACGGGACACGCGACCTATTACCTCCGACAAAGAGAGCTTCGTGAAGGTAAAATAAGCGAGATCCTCCGTCAGCGAACCACTCATCCACACCTCACCCTCCTCACTCAACACCAAACTACACTCGGCTCCTGCAGTTATATTCATGACACGAAAAGGAAGATCGATATGAACAGGAGTGGATGATTCGATGGAATATGGCAAGCCCAGCTGACCTGAGTGATTGTTACCACACACCCACAACTGACCTGCTTTCGTAAGCATCAATGTGTGATAGTCTCCTGCAGCCACAGCTACCACATCCATCATACAAGACAGAGGTACGGGATACGGCACCACCAGACCTTCACCTGTCACTGAATTGTAGTCATAACCACATTGCTTGAAAGTATTGCTCCCCCATGTTAGCACATATCCCAATGAGTCCACCAACACAACATGACCTGCTCCACAGGCAACATGTGCAGCACGACACAGTTCAGGGAGGATCACACGAGATGGTTCTGAGGAATAAGCAGCCGGACACACCCAACCCAACTGCTGTCTATCATTCGCACCATAACTGTATAGAAATCCATCCTTGTCAATCAACATCACTGTACGACTATTGGTGCTACAGCTTAACTCGGTTACCTGGATGGTAGTCACCAGTTTCTTTTGATAGATCAAATCACCACAAGCAGGCATTCCACATCTTCCTTCCAGATTGCAACCACTTACAAATACATCACCATTGTTTATGAGGATAGCGTTGAATGCAGGTCCTGCTGCTATCTGAATCACACGCCCCCCAGGCTTCACTGCATGTTTCACATAGAGATCGTCCTCCTGACCTATATCGAACAACTGACCATACTCATTATCACCTCGACATACAATCGACTGCTGAATAATGTCCTCATGCACATACCGCTGGAGGAACTGTAGCGTATCCTTCAGATTCAGATGTACCTCCAATGGACATTGCAAGATGGATAGAATATTCCCGATTACAGCATCGGTAGTTCCACGAGCCAATGAAATACTCAACTGACTACGAAGAGCATCCACAAATTGAGCGCTCCTATGAATTATGGAATGACCAAAATCAGACTGTTTATCGGAATTCAACACAATATTCCCCAAGAACTCCTGAATGCGAGAATAGGTATTATGAACAACTGGAGGCTGCGTCACCAGAGAGAGAGGAGGAATGTTACAAAGAGTTGAAGACACTTCAGGATACATCTATATCACACCAACAAACTAGAACTACAATATCGAAAAAATCCTTATAGGATTGGTTCGCCAGTTCGAGAACCTTTAACGAGAACGCGCTAAACGCTGTGACAATATCTTCCACTTGCTTTGGAATTTCAACATGGCCTGCTTGCTTTTCCCTCGAATTTACAAAATAATGTGCAACTTGTGTCTCTTCATCTCAGCGCTACACACAATTCTTACCTTCTGTCTTGGATTTGACCTCCTTCAAATGCTTTAAATACTGAGAACAAAAATAACATACCAAATCTGATTGAAAACGAAGGTATTCCTAATTCGTTACAACAAGCAAATGAATCGACGATAGATCGAATTCCTGATTCTTTAACAACTGATTGTTTAAGAGAATGGAGTTGGGACAAGATACTACGAACATTTCCAACAGGGATGAGCCATTTATACGCTTCAATCGATTGATCGACATCGGCTGTGAGCAGTTCAGGTTTCTACACATCAAAGAAACATTCTTTTGCAACCTTTTCAGTTCCACTACCAGAAGTACTCTCAGTTGGAGGCAAATCCTGTACCATCCATTTTTCCTCGTATAAAAATGAAAGGACATCTTAAAATGAAGACCTCGAGACACAACAACCTGGTTTCTCTGCCTTCAAGTCCAATGCCTTCTCGATGAATACAGGATCAAAAACACATTCCTATTCCTAAGATCCCTATACCTTCTTCCAACTTCACCAACAGTGCTGATTGTTTTTTTGATTTCATCTTCTGGAGTAGACATAGTAATCTTACTTTCCGTAAAACCTTGTCACTTCAGATTCTTATAATCTATGAAGCCAGTGTACCGAAACGCCGTTTTGGTAATATACTGACTATCATTGATTAATCATTAAGCTTCATAATAGTTAATATGAAATCAACAGATTATTACATACAAAATAATAGCAACCCACCTTCTTTCTTAACAATAGCAACCCATCTTCTTTCTTAACAAACACAAGGCAAAGGCAATAGGAGGTCAACTAATCATTTCTTCAACTTGAACATCTTGATTTCCTTATCCTCTTTCAACTTATTCAGCACCTCTTCTGAAACATCTACAGTTCAAACTCCCCTATGCAATTACCAGCACCGTGCTTCAATGCTTTCAATCCAGCCAATGCTCCTTCATCCACTGTCGTACCTGATGCAGTTAGTACACCCAATCCCGATACTCGCAACTCCGTCATATTCTTTAGTGCATTACTGTGGAGACGAAGTGTGGTCAGTGCCGGTAACAGACGCAGATCCGCACGACGATCGTTCTGCTCCATTAGATCCATCAGACCACAACACGCCTCAAAGCCAAACTCCATCGAAGTCAAGGCAGGCATATCTATGATAAGAATCCTATATCAGATCTACCCTTGACAGCAATTGTCGTCACATTGTGGAACGAAGCATTGCCAAACACCAACGTCTCCAACGCAGACAAATCTTATATCCAATCCATCTATCAACCATACCTGTCAGTTGGAGGCTCTCACACCAATAGAAACAGTTGCTGTGCTGATCAGGATTGGCACTTGCAGATCCAAAGGTTAGCGTCTTCAATGCTGGCAAATCTACGTTTCAATTACCTCTCTCATTGCTACCAAACAGCTGGCACTTCACATAATCACCACAAGCATCTTCCTCGAATGTAATCTCCTCCAAAAGAGGACATGACTCAATACACAATGTCTTTCCGGCTCCCTTGATTGTGTATTCCTTCTTCAGATACTCCACTCCCAGCACAGCATCCACACACGCACTCTTCTCAAAAGATAGAGTTCGCAATTTTGGCAATTCACAAATCCGAAGTGTTTTCACATATGGCAAGGCATTAGCTTCAATTGTCAAGCGACGCAAATTGTGGAATCGAGCCAAATCAATAGACTTGATATTCGAGTCTGCAAATCCGCCAGATTTGAAGCACAATGCAGTAGTTCGGTCTGAAGCAGCCTCCAGTTCTTTGGGTGAAGCCACAGATACAGGTCCCAGTCCTTCACCATCGATGGGCAACTGCTTGGTACCAGCTCTTCGTGAACTGCCAAAACAAAAACAGCCTGAAGACTTCACGTTTTCAATCTTGCCTGTATCACGATGAATACGACGAGTCCCATCCACACATACATCATCAACAAATTCTCCTTCCACTATCAACATTCCCTCAGGGTTATAGAATTTCCCGTGACCATTCGCCTTATCATTCATCCAGTCTCCATCATACTGGAGTGTACGACTAGGATAATAACTGCAGCCAGGTCCCTGACGATGTCCACGCACAAACTCACCTTTGTAAACAACCACATTGCCTTCAAACTGCTTTCCCTCTCCCTGAGCACATGGACCATGAGCTCCAAAGTCTTCATACTTTCCCTCATACACTTTGTGATTGGCGCTATCGTACTGAATCATAGTAGTATCTTTGAATTCCTTAATGACACGCTCCTCAACACCATCTCGATACATGCATACACGAACAGGCTTACTGTTTTCATATTCTGTGCCACGACCATCTCGTATCACTGTCCCATCCTTAAATCCTCCCATGAACACAATCGAGCCTAACACGTCCTTTTCAACGAGCATACGGTTTCCATAATCGTCATCAATAATACTCTTCAAACCCTTTGTACCGTTGACCCATTCACCCTCATACACGATCTCTCCAGAAGCATCATATTCAATACCATATCCACTACGAACGTCTCCAGAATACTCTCCTTTAAACACTCGTTTGCCTCCCTTATACTCTTGACAAAAACCACAACGTTGGCCTTCTTTCCATGTTCCTTTAAATGTTAGTTGACCATTATCAAAGAGAGATCCTTCTCCATCAATCAAATCATTCACAAAGTGCAACTTCATGACAAGAATCGAATCTGAGTTTAAAAGATCTGCTTCCCCGTTTAACTTTCCATTCTCCCATGTACCCTCTAGAGTGTACTCTTGACCATCCTTCTTGTAGATAATGGTTCCTTTCCCGTTCAATTCTTTATTCTCCGTTGTTCCTTCCTTTGAAACTACTTCATACCCTTCCAACACTTTGTTTTTGGCAGGTCCTTCATTAACTACAGAATCACCTGCAACAACAATAGTATGTACATAAGTCACCAAGGATATCCATAATCTATTCTTTGAAATCTTCTTTGAACCTAAGTAGTTCACTGGCTCAAGAAACGAAGAGTTGCCAATCCTAGAGAAAAACCGTGATTCTCAAACAAACAAAATATCCACTTGGTTGTTCCCTCTTTCGCCAATCCCCTCGATTCACTAGAATCTTTTTCATGGTTAGATCACGATAAGAAGCCAAAATACCGTAGGTTGACCGACTGGTAATAATCAACTCATTCGTGTTCGACAACAGGTAATTATCCAATAAAGTACAAATCATTCCCTCCGATCTCTTATCTGTGTTAACATCCCGGAACGAGTGACTAATTTGACAGGTAGTTGTCACCACATACTCAGGATGCCGTTTCTTCAAATTACTTCGCACATCCTGATTGTCTGCAGCAATGAACCATCGAATAGGTTTGTCCGTCTTCGTCTTGGCCAGTTCAGTTTGTTGCTCACCATAAAAGTTGAACATTTCCACGTCATCCTTCAGCATGAACGTATTCAGACCCTCATCGCCTGGCATATGACCAGTACGAATCTGAATACCAATCCAGTAATAATCTCTCCAATGCATCTTTTCCTTTTCTTCTTCTACTATAGACAGAATGTCTGGTTTTGTTTGGATAATCCGTGTGTAGATAAAATGGAGTACCATCTTCCGAATGTCATTTCCATCTCGCAACTTTGGATTGATTACAAAACCATGTTTATTTAAAAACTCACTATACATACCAGAACTGGTGAAGTAGTCTACAAACTTGCACGTTGTGCGCAGAATAATATTTACATTTGGTGCAGTAACTAACTTCTGAGGTAGAATGCGACAAGAAAGTCCCGAGTTTATCGATCCCTTTAGAGTCAGAGCTACATTCACATCCAACAGCATCGCTCACTCTCATTATAGAGATAATAATCAGTTAATGGTAAATCAAAATACTGAAGAAAAGCGGGATAACGATACACTACACTTAAAACGAAAATACAATCCTACTCCGCAAACGACGGTGCGTTACCCAAGATAGTACAATTGCTTCTGATAACGTTGCCAGCATATTACCCAACCCAGATACTACCGGCGAAAAAATGATATACTTTGGGGAATTACCTGGATACAAACGCAACTCCTCTTGTTCTTGAATCCATTCCTTTAAAAATTTCTCTCGAAGTTGCTCCTTTTCCAATAATCCACGTTCATAGGCATTAAGCTTTTTTGCCTTGCTTGTTGGAGCTACAGAAGCGTTTAGTAACTTATTAGGTAAAGCTGAAGAAGAATTTAACGGTTTATCACGTAATGGATCAACAATAGATAGGGTTGATACAGACGTGTTCTGAATCCTATTTATGTACACACCCCACTTCGTAACGGTTCCTTGAGAAAACTGAATCAAATAGACTCCAGAAAAGAAAAAGAGGATGACTCCTGTAATAAGGATAAGATACAGTTGTCCTCCCATTGATAGAGAACAAAAGATAACTTAGAACAGATAACAAATGGCGCAAATGGCGCAAAGAGTGACGAATGCAAAAGAATAATCGGATCAGATAATGTTTCGAACAAATAGGTTCGATTCAGAGAGTGTATTTCACACAATTTCTATTTATGTAGAATGAGACTGCCTGATCCGAGAAGAAACAGGATGATAATGCTCCTCAAAAGGTGGCTCTTTAAGAAACTGACTATAGTACAAGTCTTCTTGTTTAGAAGGATAATAAGAACGACGATCATAAGTCGGATGACGACAACAGATACGTTGCAAACCAGTGAAACTAAACAGAAACAAGCAGCAACGGACCGTCCATCGTTCCGTAACTAACAACACATCTTCTTTCAAAATGTCCTTTAATAACCAGTGAATGACTTGTTTTGCGACAAGTGACGTTCCGAGAGCTCTGTAAAGAAATGGTCTCGCTACCGTTAACTATACTCAATCACCAACAGAGTCTCTACTCCAGGAACCGCTGTTAACAGATAGATCAGAATCACCCATACAATAGTCTGAAACCAAAACGATGCATTCGAGACGAAGTGAGACAATCCATCGATCCCCTGTAGCTTCGAATACACCCAGTCACGCGTCATCGTAAACACGCCATCTGTTTCTTTACGAACCTTTTGAATGGCAATAGTTACGTTATTCTACATGAGAGAAATGTAGTACTTCCAACTATAAAAGACTCAAATTCTTGTTGTGTTTCTGACATTGTACTCAAAACATCGTCGCTTTGTTTTTTGACCTCTTGCTGCTGAGAGAGAATCTCCTTTTGGTTTTGCAGCAATGTATCTTGTGTCTTTACGTTGTTGGCTCTAACCGCTCAAAACTACGTAACAATCCAACAATTCATCCTTAGTTTGTTCTACACTCGATATTAAGGTAGTTGTTGTCAATTCCATCTTCTTTTGCCACATCTTCTTATTAACCTCAACCCAAAAACAAACCAGAAACTCCTGATAAAAACAAATACTGTCAGCATGATTCACAAATTGGGTATAAATTTGAAGAGCAGAATCCGGCAAGAGGGATGTACACGTTTTAATCTTCTTAGCTTTGCAAATAAATTTCTTCCTTCCAGCATCGTCCAAAAAGCAATTCATTACATCCCAAGCAAATCGCAAACGCGATTCCTTGTTTGCCTCATCGCAGGAACTCTTCAACTTTGCAGAAGCTTCCTAGAATTTAAATCAAAAGATATTCTTTACCTCCCAACATGAAGGATTCCCGCTGGAAGAAATGCGACTATTCCATTCAGCTATCCCTCGTTTTGCCTTTGTTTCATAACGTTCTAATCCTTCTGAGTCCACATCTACTCAATCACGCCTCCACTTCGATTCAAACCCATTTCCAAGGCAAATGCAGAGGAGAAGAAAGTTATGAGAAAAAGAAGGATCATGGATTCGTTCAACCTAGATGATTGTGATCGAATGCATTCTCGTATAAACACCTCCTATCATTATCCATGGATCTTTCGTATCCTACATGCATAATGGAAGACACAGCTATGAACTCTGTGTCTTGTAATCTCAACAAACATTCGTAAATATAATTGCATTAAAGGATTAATAGACACGAGCCTTAGGTGGAATAGGCTTGACCTCGTTTTCATCAAGAGTGTTAGTGTGGACAGGTCTGTACAACAGTTTGGTAG
>JABLTK010060591.1_pt1 | contig 21667 bp, 25 predicted proteins | sample 7160131 | NCBI WGS metagenome assembly JABLTK01 (sample SAMN14651221, study PRJNA627086) | human gut metagenome | isolation source: feces | host: Homo sapiens
CAGGCTGAGCCAAAGTAAAGAAAGTAGTAATTAAAAGTTACTACTTTTTTTATTACGACCTATCGGTGTTACAGCCGAGGAGGCGAGGAAGAATATAAACAAGCATTAAAAGGTAAGAAATTTATAGATTTATTCTGTGGACTAGGAGGTTTTAGGATTGCTTTGGAGTCATATGGTGCAGATATGTAATTAATTTAATTATCTGCAAAAAACAAAAAAATGGTAAACTCTTATTAGTATGCAAACTCTTTCTTAATAGAAATATAAAGAAAGAGTTTTTAATATTTTTATGTTTACATTCAGGTAGATTTGTGATATAAAATATACAAGAAAACAAGGAGTTAAATGATGCAGGAATTAATTAGTTGCAATATTTGCCCACATAATTGTGAAATTAATAGATTAAATGGAGAGGTTGGAAGGTGTAAAGCAACAGATAAAGTAAAAGTCGCTTTAGCATCTATTCATAATTTTGAAGAACCATGCATTAGTGGAGAAAAAGGCTCTGGAACTGTGTTTTTTTCAAATTGCAATCTGAGATGTATATTTTGCCAGAATTACAAAATTAGCCAACTGGGTTTAGGAAAAGAAATAAGCATTGAAGAGCTTGCAGATATTTTTATTGATGAGCAAAACAAAAATGTTGAAAATATTAATCTTGTTACACCTACAATGTATGTATATCAAATAATAGAAGCTATTAAAATAGCAAGAAGTAAAGGGCTCTACATTCCAATAGTATATAATTCAAATGGATATGAAAATGTTGAAACCATTAAAAAACTAAAAGGTTATATAGATATATATTTGCCAGATTTGAAATATAGTAATGACAAAATTTCATATAAATATTCGGGAATAAAACACTACTTTGAAAGTGCAACAGCAGCAATAAAAGAAATGTATAATCAGGTAGGAAACCCAGTTTTAGACGAAAATGGAATAATGAAAAAAGGTTTGATTATTAGGCATTTGGTGTTGCCAAACAATTTGCAAAATTCAAAAGATATTTTGAAGTGGATAAATGATAATATTGACAAGAAAGTATTTGTAAGCATTATGGCACAATACTTCCCAACACATAAATCAAATCAGTTTCCAGAAATTAATAGGAAACTTACAAAAGAAGAATATGAAGAAATTGAAGATTATTTATATTCACTAGACTTAGATAATGGATATATTCAAGAACTGGGAGAACATGAAGAGGAATATGTGCCAGATTTTGAAGGAGGTTAATAATGAGTAAAATTGAATGGAAATCAGGAACATTTATATATCCAATTCCAGCAGTTATGGTAAGTTCAGGAGATATGGAAAACTCAAATATTTTAACAGTTGCATGGACAGGTATTTTAAATACAAATCCAGCACAAGTATATATATCAGTTAGACCGGAAAGATATTCACATGACATAATAGAAAAAACAGGTGAATTTGCAATAAACTTAACAAATTCTAGACTTGCATTTGCAACAGATTGGTGTGGAGTAAAATCTGGAAGAAATGTTGATAAATTTAAAGAAATGAATTTAACAAAGCAAAAGCTAAATCATATAAAATGCCCAGGAATTGAAGAAAGCCCTGTAACGATAGAATGTAAAGTAAAGGAAGTAAAAAAACTTGGCTCTCATGATATGTTCATAGCAGATGTTTTATCAATTGATGCAGATGAAAAATATATAGATGAAAAAGGGGCATTTGATATAACAAAATGTGATTTAATTGCATATGCAAATGGTAAATACTTTGAGATGGGAAAGCAAATAGGAACATTTGGATATTCAGTTAAAAAGAAAAAATGTTAAAAATTTCAATTGTGTATTGCATTATAAAAAAAAATATGGTATTATAGACCACAGGGTGAAAAAAATGATAAGAAAAAGGTTAAGAAAATTAAAAAATCTTACACACATGAATAGTAAATATTCATTTATTTTCGATTTTTATTCACCATTTAATATTTATTTACAAAGTACTAATTTTATTATTAATTAGTGCTTTTTTGTTGGGTAAAAACCCAAAAAAATAAAAGAAAGGGGAGTCTTTTCATGAAAGAAAGAAAAGAAAAAAAAGAAACAATAGGATATTTACCAGATGAAAGACCACAGTTTTGGAAATTACTACTATATGCTATACAACAAGTTATAGTAATGTTTCCTGCAACAGTTGCAGTTGCATTAATCACAGGGTTCCATATTTCAACAACAATATTTGCAAGTGGACTTGCAACAATTTGCTTTATACTAATTACCAAAAGAGAAATACCATTATATTATGGTTCAAGTTTTTCGTATGTAACAGCAATAGGAAGCCTTATGGCATCAGAAACTTTAGCTAATAACACTCTTAACGAAAAAATTGCAGTAGCACAATTCGGAATAATAATGTCTGGATTTGTATCAATAATAGCAGGATTAATAGTAAAAAAATTTGGAAGAAATGCAATTGAAAAAGTACTTCCAGCAACAATTACAGGACCAGTTGCAATTATAATAGGTTTAACTTTAGCAGGTAATGCAATAACAGATGCATGCTCACTTGCAAGTGCAGGAGCAGTACTTGAAAATCAAATAAGTCTTGCAACAAATTTAGCATGGGTTGTATCATTAGTTACACTTCTTTCAACTATTATCTTTTCAGTATACTTAAAAGGTGTTTGGGGTCAACTTCCAATACTTTTTGGACCAATATTAGGTTGCATGGTAGCATTAATTATAAAACTAGCAACTGGAATTGACTTATTTAGAGTACTTCCAGAAACAGCATCATCAGGAATATTTGCACTTCCAATATTTACAATGCCAAAACCATCATGGCTAGCAGTAGCAGCAATAATGCCAATAGCAATAGCAACAATTCCTGAATCTACAGCACATATATATCAATTAGACATATATATAAATGATTTGGCTAAAAAGAAAAAATCTACAAAAAAATATAACTTAGCAGATAAATTAGGACTAAATTTAATTGGTGATGGTATAGGAGATATGGTATCAGGATTTGTTGGAGGACCAGCTGGTACAAATTATGGAGAAAATATAAGTGCAATGGCAATTACAAAAGTATTTTCAACCTCAGTACTAATCGTAGCAGCAATTATAGCAATGATAATATCATGCTTTACACCACTTATTAATATAATATACTCTCTGCCAACAGCAGTAATAGGAGGACTTGAAGTTTTCTTATTTGGAGCAATAGCAGCACAAGGTATGGCAATAATGATAGATAAAAAAGTAGATATGTTTAGTTCAAAAAATATAGCTGTAATAGCAACAATAATGATTATAGGTGTTGGTGGACAATATGCCTTTGGAGGAAATATTCCTTTCTTTGGATTAGATATCCCTTGCGTAGCAGGAGCAGCAATATTTGGAATATTATTAAACCTTGTTTTAAGCATAGGTCCTAAGAAGAGAAAACAAATAGAGGAAAATACTGAACTATCTAATGAACACGAAAACTTGAATGTTTTACATAATTAGTGTATAATATAAGTAATTGCGAAAGCAATAATATATTGTTTAAGGAGATATTTATGACAACATTAACATCTAGAGCTATTGCAGAAGCATCATATTGCGTAAAATATAATGCTACTGTAAGAGAAATTGCTAAAGAGTTCGGCATCTCTAAAAGTACAGTATTCTTTGATTTAACAAAAAGAATACCGCATAATTTTGAATTTTTAAGTAAACAAGTTAGAGATGTTCTGGATAATAACAAGGAAGAACGGCATTATAGAGGAGGTAAAGCAACAAAGGAAAAATATCTGAAAATTAAACAACAAGCTAAGGAAGAGTAATACTCTTCCCAGACTGTTGACAAAGTATTTAAAAAAATTTGTCAACAGTCTTTTTATGCATGGGGACGAAAATTTTGCAAAAAAATATTGATAAATATAAAATTTAATGCTATACTATTAAAGTAGATTTAAAAAAAACCCCCAAAAGGTGATTTTTAAATCTTTTTTGTTTGTTAGGAAGTAGGAGGAATAAAAGATGAACACAAAATACATATTCGTAACAGGAGGAGTAGTATCAGGACTAGGAAAAGGAATAACTGCAGCATCATTAGGAAGACTATTGAAAAATAGAGGCTATAAGGTAACCATTCAAAAAATGGATCCATATATAAACGTAGACCCAGGAACGATGAGCCCAATAGAACATGGAGAAGTTTTTGTAACAGATGATGGAGCAGAAACAGATTTAGATTTAGGCCATTATGAAAGATTTATTGATGAGAATTTAACTAAAAATTCAAGTGTAACAACAGGTAAAATATATTCAACAGTTATAGAAAAGGAAAGAAGAGGAGAATATTTAGGAAAAACTGTTCAAGTAATTCCACATATTACAAATGAAATCAAAGAAAGAATATATAAATTTGAAAATGAAGACATAGATATAGTAATAACAGAAATTGGTGGAACAATAGGTGATATTGAAGGCTTATCATTTATTGAGGCTATACGTCAAGTAGGAATTGAAAAGGCAACAGAAGATGTATTATATATTCATGTAACATTACTTCCATATATAGCAGGCTCAAATGAGCTAAAATCAAAACCAACACAGCATTCCGTAAAAGAGCTACAATCACTTGGAATTAAACCAGATATTTTGGTATGTAGATCAGAACTTCCAATAGATGAAAATTTAAAAAACAAAATAGCTTTGTATTGTAATGTTAGACCAGAAAGTGTAATACAAAATAAAACAGTAGATAATTTATATGCGGTGCCACTAATGCTAGAAACGGAAGGGCTTACAAAAGAGGTATGTAAGCACTTAAAATTAGAAAAACAAGAACCGAATAATGCAGAATGGGAAAAAATTGTTGAAAAGATAAGAAATGTAGAAGATAAAACAGTAAAAGTTGCAATAGTAGGAAAATACGTCAAACTAGAAGATTCATATTTATCAGTTGCAGAAAGCTTAAGGCATAGCGGATTTGAGAATAATGTAAAAGTGGAAATAAGCTATGTAGATTCAGAAAAAATCACAAATAAAAATGCTAAAGAAAACTTACAAGAGTATAATGCAATCCTTGTGCCAGGAGGATTTGGAGATAGAGGAATAGAAGGAATGATTGCTACAATAAAATATGCAAGAGAAAACAACGTTCCATTTTTAGGAATATGTTTAGGAATGCAAATGGCAGTAGTAGAATTTGCAAGAAATGTACTAGGCATCAAGGATGCAAATTCAGAAGAATTCGCATCAGAAAGTGAAAATCAGGTAATACATATCATGGATGAACAAAAAGATATAGATAAAAAAGGTGGAACAATGAGACTAGGAGCATACCCATGCATATTAAAGAAAGGCACTAAAGCACAAGAACTATATGGAAAAGTAGAGATATCAGAAAGACATAGACATAGATTTGAATATAATAACAAATACAAAGAACAGATGGAAAAAGCAGGTTTAATATGTTCAGGAACATCTCCAAACGGAAAATTAGTTGAGATAGTAGAATTACAAAACAACTCTTACTTTATAGCAGGACAATTCCATCCAGAATTCAAATCAAGACCCAACAGACCACATCCTCTATTTGTAGGGTTAATTAGAGCAGGAAAAGAAAATACAGATACTTAATTCAATTTTAAAAAATTTTTAAATATAACATATATTCTACAAAAAAAGACGTAAATATAAGAAAAGCCTTGTCAAAGCTCAAGAAAAGGAGTATAATAAAATTGTATTTTATTTTTGAAAAGAGGTATATTTAAATGGAGGAAATCAAAAATCTAAAAGTTTTAATAAGCGAAGAAAAACTAAATGAAAGAATCAATGAACTAGCACAAGAAATTTACAATGATTACAAAGGACAAGAAATAACATTTATATGTATATTAAAAGGATCAATATTCTTTACAGTAGAGCTTTCAAAAAGAATGCCATGTGATATTAATTTTGAATTCATAAGAGTTTCAAGTTATCATGGAGAAAACAGCACAGGAATAATTGAAATGAAGGTAGATTTACAAGGAGATATAAAAGGCAAAGATGTAATAATAATTGAAGATATTGTCGATACAGGAAGAACTTTATCATACTTAAAAGAATACTTAAAGAGTAAAGAACCAAAAAGCTTAAAAATATGTTCATTGCTAGACAAAAAGGAAAGACGAGTTTGCAAAATAGATGCAGATTATGTAGGATTTAATATCCCAGACAAATTTGTTATAGGCTATGGATTAGACGTAGATGAAAAATATAGAAATCTTCCATATATAGGATACTTTGAGAATGTTTAATATAAATGCTGAAATTAAAAAACTCCCATCAAAACCGGGAGTTTATATTATGAAGGACAAAAACGACACTATTATTTATGTAGGAAAGGCAGTATCCCTAAAAAACAGGGTTAGTCAGTATTTCAGAAAAACAAATAAAACAAACAGAATAAAAAAAATGGTTTCATTAATAGACCATTTTGAGTATATAGTAACAGATAGTGAAGCGGAAGCACTAATATTAGAGTGTAACCTCATAAAAAAGAATATGCCAAAATTCAATGTACTTTTGAAAGATGATAAAACATATCCATATATAAAAATAGATATTAAATCAGATTATCCAAATATATTTTATACAAGAAATATAAAAAATGATGGAGCAAAATATTTTGGCCCATATGCAAATCCAGGAGCAGCAAAAGAAATGATAAATTTTATAAAAGAAAGATTTCAAATAAGACAATGCAAGACATTTAAATCAAATAAAAGGGCATGTTTAAATTATCATATAAAAAAGTGCTTAGCTCCATGTGTAAATTATGTTTCAAAAGAAGAATATAAAAGACAAATAGAACAGATAATAATGCTTTTAGAAGGAAGAACAGAAAATATAATAAAGCAATTAGAAAAAGAAATGAAGTTAAAATCAGAAGAACAAAACTATGAACAAGCAGCAATACTAAGAAATAAGATAAATGCAATAAAGACCTTTTCAGAAAAACAGAAGGTTTCTAATATTAATGAAAAAACTATAGATGTAATAGGTATGTATAAAAATGAAATTGAGGTTTGTATTGAAATATTTTTTGTTAGAAACAGTAAAATGATAGGAAGAGAGCACTATTTTTTAAACAATATGTCTGACGAAAGTTTACAGACAATACTATCTGATTTTGTAAAACAATATTACCTTCAAAAAAAAGAAATACCAAGTAAGATAATGCTTCAAGAAGAAATAGAAGATAAAGAAATTGTAGAGCAATTATTAACTCAAAATGCTGGAAAAAAGGTTGAATTTAAAACACCTCAAAAAGGCGAAAAATTAAGATTTGTAGAAATGGCAATTAACAATGCAAAAATAACACTAGAAAATAAAACAAAAGAAAAACAAGATATGATTCTACACTTAAAACAAGCTCTAAACCTAGAAAAATTGCCAAAGAAAATAGAGTGTTATGATATTTCTAATTTATCAGGAGACTATATAGTAGCAGGTATGTGTACAGCAATAAATGGAACTATAAAGAAAAATCTTAATAAAAGATTTAAAATTAAAACCATATTTACCCAGGATGACCCAAGATGCTTAGAAGAAGTTGTAACAAGAAGACTAAAACACTCTATAAAAGATTCAACAGGAGAATTCGGAGAATTACCAGATGTTATATTTGCAGATGGTGGAATAACACAAATAAAAGCAATAAAAAGAGCTATTGAAAAATATAACTTATTAATACCAGTATTCGGAATGGTAAAGGATGATACTCACTCTACAAGAGATTTAATAGACGAAAATAGAATGGTAATAAAATTAACCGAAGAACAAATGAATTTTATAACAAGATTACAAGACGAAGTGCATAAAATAGCCATAGAATATAATAGAAAACTAAGAGAAAAAGAAGCAACAAAATCTAAATTAGATAATATTAAAGGAATAGGAATAAAAAGAAAACAAGAATTATTAAAAACATTTGGTAGCATAGAAGGAATAAAAAAGGCTAATATAGAAGAAATAACAAAAATAAATGGTATAAATACCGAATTAGCTAGAAAAATCAAAGAAAAATTGGATTAAAAATTATCATATTTGTACAAACTCAAGAATATACTTTTAATATGGGACAAGGAGGTACAAATATGATAGATGTCACAGATGTAGGATATTGGGATGAAAAATTTGAAAATAAGAAGGAGCGAAAAATAAGTTTTGCAAATAAAATAATAATGATAGGATTAATATTATTTGGAATATGCACACTTATAAACACAGTATTAATATATGCATTTTTCAACTTATTAAATAAACTATAAAGGAGAGATAAAATTGAATATAGCAACAAATTGGAAAGAATATGAAATATTAGATATGGCAAATGGGGAAAAATTAGAACGTTGGGGAGGATATACTTTAATTAGACCAGACCCACAAATCATCTGGAAAAATCAAACTTTTCCAGATAAATGGAAAACAGCTAATGCTACATATAAAAGAAGTAAAACAGGTGGTGGAGCATGGAATTATAAAACAAAACTGCCAGCTTCATGGCAAATTAAATATAAAAATCTAATATTTAATATCAAACCAATGGGTTTTAAACATACAGGTCTATTTCCAGAGCAAGCAATTAACTGGGACTGGATGACAGGTAAAATTAAAATGGCTAGACGCCCAATCAAAGTTTTAAACTTATTTGCATATACAGGAGGTGCAACAGTAGCATGCCTTGCAGCAGGTGCATCAGTATGCCACGTAGATAGCTCAAAGGGGATGGTAACATGGGCAAAAGAAAATGTAATATCATCAAATTTACAAGATAAACCTGTAAGATATATAATAGATGATGTTGTAAAATTTGTTCAAAGAGAAATAAGAAGAGGAAATACATATGATGCAATAATAATGGATCCACCATCATATGGGAGAGGAACATCTGGAGAAGTATGGCAATTTGAAACAAATATTTCTGAGTTAGTGGAGCTTTGCACAAAAGTATTAAGTGAGAACCCTTTATTTTTCCTAATCAATTCATATACAACAGGAATATCAGCAGAAGTATTAGGAAACATTCTAAAAATTAATTTAAAACAGTATAAAGGCAAAATATCAGCAGGAGAAATAGGTTTGCCAATGACATCTTCAAATATAGTTTTACCATGTGGTATATATGGAAGATGGGAAAAATAAAGTTATGTAAATTTTATAAAACAATTAAAATCTTATATGAAAATTTTGATTTCAAATTTTCATATAAGATTTTTCACATTTGATATAAAAAATAATCAAACATAAAAAAAATAATGTAAAATAACATCATCGAAGGGAAACAAATTGAGGTGATGAAATGGTAGAAACAATCTGCAATAATTTAACCTTAAAAATCAAAAAAAAGATACCTGATGTAGATGATGAGAGAGCACAAGTAATAAACTATGGATTACAATTAGCCATTGGAGAAATTCCAAAAACATTTATTATATTATTTATGGCATGGACAGCAGGAGTATTTAATTTAACACTATTATCAATTCTCATAATAATGCCATACAGAGCAGTTGTAGGAGGAGTACATCTAAAAACTCATATAGGCTGTGTTTTAGCAACAGCAACATTTTATATAGGAAATGCCCTTTTAAGTAAATACATTATATTAGACAAAACAATTCAATATATGATAACTGCTATAGTGTGGATATTTGCGGTAAGTATGATTAGCTTATATGCACCAGCAGACACAGAAGATGTTCCAATACTTAGAAAAAAAGAAAGAAAAATGAAAAAAATATTATCATATGCAATAATGACAATCATGCTTGGAATATCACTTGGAATTAAAAACACTATCATATCAAATCTAATACTATTTGGTACAATGTTACAAACAATAACAATAACAAGGCCAATGTATAAAATAGCAGGAAATAAATATGGATATGAGGAATATATTAAAAACTCACACAAATAATCAAATAGTCTATTTAAAAAACACACATAAAATAAAAAAGAAAGGGGGGAACAATAATGTTAAAATTATTAGCAAAAATAGCAGAAAAATATGCTAGAAGCACAAATACAGCATCTTATATATTTGTTTCTTGGCACCAACCAAAAATGCCAGCATCTTTAATAAAAAAAGATTAGTATAAAATATAAGTAATACCTAGAATGTTGAAAATCTAGGTATTACTTACTAATTATAAATTTCAAATTGTTGTGTAAAAAATTCATCATTTTTAGTAGTATATAAATCAAGATTGGTATTCTTTTCGAGATATTTCTTAATTTCCCATAAGCCTAATCCATGTTTTTGATTACTTGTATCATCTTTTTTTGAAGAGTAACCTTTTTCAAAGATTCTATCTATATTAATATTTTTGTTTATATATGTATTTTGAATGATTATCAAAACTTTATTATGTTTTTTATCATTTCTAAAAATAACATTAACAAGCTTGTTTTCGCATTTAGCAGCAGCTTCTAAACTGTTATCTAAAAGTACTCCCAAAATCCTTGATAATTCATATACTTTTATATTTAAGTTGCTTAAATCTGCCATAACTTCTAAATTTAATTTAATACTAGCTTTTTCAGCTTTATAATATTTATCAGCAAGCAAACTATAAATAGCAGGATTATTAATAAGCTCAGGATTCAATACTGCTAAATTATTATTAATTTGGCATTCTTCTAAAAGGTCTTTATAATAAGCTCTTAATCCTTCAAGATTATCTGCAGATAGATAACCACCAATTGCTTGAACAATATTATTAAAATCATGTTTAAAGCCTCTAATATTATCATACAAAGTGTTTAAAGTTTTATTATACATTTTTTGATCTTCTAAACTTTGAGCAGTTATCTCTAACTTATTAGTTCTAAGTAGGCTATACAAACTAATTCCAAAATATAAAGATAAAACAAACAAACTAAAAAACACTAGAGCATTAGGCATAAAATCTATATATTTAAATAGCAAATAATATTCTGTACCAATTGCAATAGTACCAATTGCAAAATTTAATACAAGTAAAAAAGTAATCCTTTTTTTCAATTTATCTAATAAAGAAATATTAATATTAAATTTCTTGCATAATTTATAAATTGTATATAAGCCTAGATATAACAATAGAGAAATACATATTTTATGTATAGGAACGGTTAAAGAAGCAGAAGATGGTACTTGCAAAATAGTAGAATATATTGTTATAGAGATAGTAGAAACTAGAACAACAATAATAAAGACAATAACTTGCGATAAAACAGCTTTTAACACACTAGTTTTAAATATCAATAAAACAAGTACTGGCATTGCAAGAACATTTACTAAATTATTATATGGAGCAATTCCAAAGAAGGTATTAAATATTGAAATGATAGAAAAAACCACAACAAAAATAATCTGTTGCTTTTTAGTACTTTCAATTTTTAATAAAGTTAGAAACATTAACATATAAAGACATGCTTCTAAAAAGATTGATGGTATAGCATTTAGCTTAATAAAAAATTCATTTTCACTTATTAATGCGTTCCAAATTGTTTGAAAAATCTCCATAATTAAAAACCTCCAAGAATTGATTTTTATACTTAGCTCCTATAGAACAATAAGAATTATGTTCAAATAGCACAATATTATCAGTTATAGTAAAATGGGTAATATTATTAACATTTATAATGTATGATTTATGGCATCTTACAAAATTGTCTGGTAGGCAATTTTGAATTTTAGAAAAAGAGCTATAAATTTCATAGTCACGAGTAGAAGTACAAAAAACCAACTTCATCCCATCTTTTTTTATATAATTAATATCATCCTGCTTAATAATAGTATTGTTGTTAAGCTTTATAAATTTTGTACGTGCCTCTTTAGTATCTTCAACTAATCTAAGAACAGTATCTTCTAATCTTTCATCTGTTACAGGTTTTGACAAGTAATCAAAAGTCTTATATTTGTAAGCCATCAAAGCATATTCAAGATGACCAGTCAAAAAAATAATATAGACATTTTTATTTTTCTTGCGTACAATATTAGCAATATCACAACCAGAGATGTTAGATTTTAAATTTATATCTAATATTAAAACATCAACCTTATTGTTTTCAACATAATGTAAAATTTCATTAGATGTAGTAGCTGAATAAGATATTTGTGCGTCAATATCATTTTTAATAAATATGGCTTCCAAAGTTTTTGTTAACCTGCTTAAGACTTGAGAATTGTCATCACATAAAACAAAACGCAACATAAAAAGCACTCCTTACATAAAAACTAATCTTATAAACTAATTATTTATGCATTTATTAAAATTCGACTCAAAAATAAAAAATTCAAACTACCTTCATATAATATAAACCCAAAATTCATGATTTGTCAACCAAAATATCCAAAAAATGATAAAAATGAAACATAGGAGTAAATATACACAGCAACCCTTGAAAGCATAGATTTGATAATCAAATACACACATTGATATTTCATTAAAAAACAAAAAAGACAAAAAAAGTTGTAAACTACTTGCATTTTATAAAAAATGTGATATAATTAATTAGCAATTAAATAAAGACGTTAAGAGTGGGCATTGCCCACTCTTAACTTTTGAAGATAAGGAGAAGTGTTAAATTGGCTAAAATTGAAGAAAAAGTTGAAAATTTAGTTAAGGATAAGGTTCAAAAATTAGGATATAATCTTTATGATGTAGAATATGTAAAAGAAGGGAAAGAGTTCTATTTACGAATTTACATAGACAAACCTACAGGAATAACCTTAGAAGACTGTGAATTAGTTAGTAACAATGTTAATGAACTCTTAGATGAAGCGGACTATATAAAAGAACAATATTTTCTAGAAGTTTCCTCACCTGGAATAGAACGTATTTTAAAGAAAGATAAACATCTAAAAGAAAATATAGGTAAAAAAGTTCAAATAAAGCTATTTAAGCCATTTAACGGTCAAAAGCAGTATGAAGGTATTTTGAAAGATTTTAATGAAAATGCAGTAACCATAGAAAATCTGCAAAATTTAAAAATAGAAAGGCAAAACATCAGTCAAATAAAAACAATATTTGACTGGAATTAAAGGGAGGAATTGAAAAAATGAAGAACAATGAAAACAAAGAATTAATAATGGCGATTGAAGAATTAGAAAAAGAAAAAGGAATTAGCAAGGAATACGTATTAGAATCACTAACAGTAGCACTTACATCAGCATACAAGAAAAATTTTGATTCTGCAGAAAACGTAAAAATAGAAATAGATGATAAAACAGGAGAAATTCATATATATGCACAAAAAGAAGTAGTAAAACAAGTGGAAGATGATAAACTACAAATATCTTTAGAAGATGCAAAAAAAATAGAAAAAAAAGCAACTATAGGAGATATTATAAATATAGAAATAAAACCAAAAGATTTTGGAAGAATAGCAGCAGGTGCAGCAAAGCAACATATGATACAAAAGGTTAGAGAAGCTGAAAGAAATATGGTATTTCAAGAATATAATGATAGAAAAGGTGAAATTGTAACAGGAATAGTTCAAAAAGCAGATAAAGGAGCAGTAATACTAGATTTAGGAAAATTAGAAGGAATAATGCCTTTAAAAGAACAAATTCCGACAGAACACTATTATGTAAACGATAAAATAAAAGCATATGTATTAAATGTAGAAAAAGGAATAAAAGGAGTGCCACAAGTATTAGTTACAAGAAGTCATCCAGATGTTATAAAAAAACTATTTGAACTAGAAATACCAGAAATATATGAAGGATTAATAGAAGTAAAAGCAGTATCTAGAGACCCAGGTAATAGAAGCAAAGTAGCAGTATATTCGAAAAATCCAGATATAGATCCTGTTGGCTCTTGTGTAGGTCCAAAAGGAATAAGAATACAAAACATAATAAATGAAATGAATGGTGAAAAAATAGATGTTATAGAATGGAATGAAGATCCAGCTACTTTCATCTGTGCGGCACTATTACCAGCACATGTAATGGCAATAGATACAAAAGAAGAAGAGAAGTTTGCTCAAGTAATAGTACCAGATGAAGAATTGTCATTAGCAATAGGAAAAGGCGGACAAAACGCACGTTTAGCAGTTAAACTTACAAACTGGAAAATCGATATAAAAAGTGAAACACAATTTAGAGAATTGATGGAATATGAAGAAAATAAAAAAGCAGAAAAACAAGAAGAAGGAAATGATGAATAATGAAAAAAGCCTTCCAAAGAACGTGTATGGCATGCAATGAGAAAAAAGACAAATATGATTTAATACGAATAGTTAAAAACAAAAAAGGCGAAATTCTTGTAGACCAAACAGGAAAGCAAGAAGGACGAGGAGCATATATATGTAACAATATAAAATGCTTAGAAAAAGTTATTAAAACAAATAGAATTCAAAAAATTTTAAAAACAAATATAGATAAAAAAATTTATGAAAATATAAGGGGTGTAATTATTGATAACGAAAACAAAGAACAAACTAACCAGTAAAAATCAAATAGGGGGTGATATTATTGGGTAATAAGATTAAAATACATGAAATAGCTAAAAAAATAGGAGTATCAAGCAAAGACGTTCTAGAAAAAGCAAAAGCTTTAGGATTAGATGTTTCATCACACTTAAGCGGAGTTGAGGAGGATGAAGCAAAAAAAATAGAGGAAAGCTTTAAAAACAAAGTAAAAATACAGAAAGAGAATAAGCCGAAAAAAGAAGCAAAGGATGAGCCAGTAATAATTAGAAGGCAAGTAATTTTAGAAGAAGATGAAGAAAAAAATAAGAAAGAAAATAAACAAGAAAATACAAGAAAAGACGTTGGTTTTGTAGAGCGTGGCAGGAATAAGGACTATAACATAGTGTACAGAAACAAACCAGCAAAACCTCTTACTGTAAGTGAATTATTTGGAAAAAAAGAAGAACCTAAAAAAGAAATCAAAGAAGAAGTTACTGAAATGAAGATAGAAAAAGTAGAGCCAGAAAAAAAAGAAGACATAGTTTCAGAACAAAAAATTGAAAAACCTAATTATAATAGAAACGAACAAACTCGAAATTATAATAGAGAAAATCAGAATAGAAATTATAATAACAATTACAACAATCAAAGAAGACCCTTTAATAATAATCAGGAAAATAGAGCCTATAATCGTAATAATAACTATGGAAACAGCAATGGCTTTAAGTCAAAAGACAACAACAATAGAGATTTCAGTAATAGAAATAATAATTACAACAGAGATAAGCAAGGAACTAATAGACCTTTCAATAACAGAAATAATGGGAGTTTCAACAGACAAAATAGAAGTTTAGATGAAAAGGGCATTGAAAAAAATATTAAAAATATAATGTCTGTAGACATTGTTGAAAAAGAAAGTGTAAGAGAATATGCAAACAAAGCAATAGACAAACAAAAAAATAATAACAAATATGATGACACAAGACTAAATAAAAAGAGTAAAACAAGAAAAAGTAGTTTTGACGAAATAAGTAGCCATAAATTAAAAGACTTAAAACAAGAACGTAGATTATCAGGAATGTTTGACGAAGGCACAATGCTAGATTATTATGACTTAACAACAGCGAGAGGAAAAAAGAACAAAAAGAAAATCAACAATCAAGAAGAAAGAACAAAACAAAAAATATTCCAATTAACAGAAATAACAATACCTGAAACAATTACAGTAAAAGACTTAAGTACAGAATTAAAGAAAACAAGTAGTGAAATTATTAAAAAACTATTTGGATATGGAATAATGGCAACAATAAATAATGAAATTGATTTTGATACAGCATTCTTAATAGCACAAGAATTCGGAATAACAGCAATCAAAAAAGAAGTTGTAACAGATGAAGATATTTTATTTGATGACAGTGAAGATAAAACAGAAGACTTAGTACCAAGACCACCTGTAATAGTAGTAATGGGACACGTTGACCATGGTAAAACATCACTTTTGGATGCTGTAAGATCTACAAATGTAATTGAAGGAGAAGCAGGAGGAATCACACAAGCAATAGGAGCATATAAAGTAAAAATAAATGATAGAGAAATAACATTCTTAGATACTCCAGGACATGAAGCTTTTACCTCAATGCGTGCAAGAGGTGCTCAAATAACAGATATAGCGATATTAGTGGTTGCAGCAAATGATGGTGTAATGCCACAAACAGTAGAAGCTATAAATCATGCAAAAGCAGCGGGAATACCAATAATAGTAGCAATAAACAAAATAGATGTTGAAGGTGCAAATATAGATAGAGTAAAACAAGAACTAATGGAATATGAATTAGTACCAGAAGAATGGGGAGGAGACACAATATTTGTTCCAATTTCAGCCAAAAAGAAACAAAATATTGACAACTTATTAGAAATGGTATTGTTAGTTGCCGATATGAAGGAACTAAAAGCAAACCCTAAAAAACAAGCAAAAGGTGTTGTTATAGAAGCAAAATTAGACAAAACAAAAGGAGCAATTGCAACAATGCTTGTACAACGTGGTACATTAGATGTTGGAGACACAATTTTAGTTGGTTCTACCATAGGTAGAATAAGAACAATGACAGATGAAAATGGTAAAAAAATAAAGAAAGCCGGACCATCTACACCAGTTGAAATAACAGGATTTACAGAAGTGCCAGAAGCAGGAGAAACCTTCTATGAAGTAAAAGATGAAAAAACAGCAAAACACTTAATGGAAAAAAGAAAACGTCAAGCAAGAGATAAGGCTTTAAATGCTACACATAGAGTAACATTAGATGATTTATTTAGTCAAATTTCAAAAGGAAACTTAAAACAATTAAATATTATAGTAAAAGCAGATGTACAAGGCTCTGTAGAAGCTGTAAAACAATCATTAGAAAAATTATCTAATGATGAAGTCAAAGTAAAAGTAATACATGCAAATGTTGGAGCTGTAACCGAAACAGATGTTACACTTGCAAAAGTTTCAAATGCAATAATAATTGCCTTCAATGTAAGACCAGAGCCAATAGCAAAAGATATGGCAGAGAAAGACGGAGTAGAAATAAAACTATACTCAGTAATCTATAATGCAATAGAAGATGTTGAAGCAGCAATGAAAGGAATGCTAGACCCTGTATATAAAGAAGTAATAATAGGAAATGCAGAAGTAAGACAAACCTTCAAAATATCAAATGTTGGAACAATTGCAGGTTGCTATGTAACAAATGGAAAAGTAGCAAGAAATGCAGGAGTAAGAGTCCTTAGAAACAATGTTGTAATACATGAAGGAAAACTAATTTCCCTAAAGAGAATGAAAGATGACGCAAAAGAAGTAGCAGCAGGATACGAATGTGGTATTCAACTAGAAAACTTCAATGATATACAAGAAGGAGACGTTATTGAAGCATTTGTTATGGAACAGGTTAAATAGTACTCTGTATTTAAAGAATAATGAATAATTAATAATTTTATTGAATGGGGGACACTATTGAGATCCCCATTGATAAATGCAATTTTGATTTAGGAGAGTGTATAATGCAAAAACATACAAATTCAAACCGTATGGCTAGAGTTAATGAGGAATTAAAAAGAGAAATAAGTAATATAATCAATTATGAGGTTAAAAATTCAAATGTAACAGGAATGATTAGTGTTACAAAAGTAAAAACGACACCAGATTTTAGATATGCAAAAGTAAGTGTAAGTATTATAAATTCAAAAAACATAAAACAAACTTTAGCAGGATTAAAAGCCGCATCAGGATTTATTAGAAGCAAAATTGCAGAAAAGATGAATTTAAGAATAACACCAGAGCTTGTATTTGAATTAGATGAAAGCCTAGTATATGGAGAAAAGATTGACAAAATTTTACAAGAGGTTATGAAGGAAATAAACGAAAACATGAGCAAGGAGGAGTAAATGACTTTAGATAATATTAAAGAAGAAATATTAAATAGCAAAAATATAATAATATTAACACATGAGGTCCCAGATGGAGATGCTATAGGCAGTAGCTTAGCAATGTATATAGGATTAAAACAATTAGGCAAAGATGTAGATATTGTCATTCCTAAATATTCTAAAACATATTCTTTCCTACCTTGTATAAATAAAATAAAGGCAAAAGGAAAAATAGAAAACTATGACTTAGCTATAGCACTAGACTGTGGAGATATAAAAAGACTAAATGGCTTCTCAAACTACTTTGAAAATGCAAACTGCAAAATATCAATAGATCATCATGAAGCAAATACAATGTTTGCAGATTATAACTTTGTAAATCCTACAGCACCTGCATGCAGTCAGATTTTAATAACAGTTTTAAAAGCACTAAACATAGAAATAACAAAAGATATTGGAACTTGCTTACTCACAGGGATTATAACAGATACAGGAGGTTTCAAATATCAAAATGTAAAACCAGAAACATTTGAATTTGCAGCAGAGATTTTGTCAAAAGGAGTAAACGTATCAGAAATATATAAAAAAACCTTGCAGACTGTATCAAAAGAAAAATTTGAGCTAAGAAAAAGAGCAATAAATAGAATAGAACTATTGGAAGAAGGTAAAATAGCATTTACATATATAACACAAGAAGACGAAGAACAAACCAATTCAGAAGACCATGATGGAATAGTAGAAATTGGCAGAGATATTGAAGGCGTTGAAATATCTATATTCTTAAGACAAAATGATAACAATGAATATAAAATATCTTTAAGATCAAACGACTATGTAAATGTATCAGACATATGCCTACTACTAGGAGGTGGAGGACACATGAGAGCTGCTGGAGGAACAATTACAGGGGTGTCTTTTGAGAAGGCAAAAGAGAAGGTTATCAGTGAATGCAAGAAACACTTGCACAAATAACCATATAAGGGAATTAAATATATGGATGGAATTATAATAATTAACAAGCCAAAAGGATATACATCACATGATGTTGTAAATATTGTTAAAAAGAAACTAAATATCTCTAAAGTGGGGCATACAGGAACATTAGATCCTAATGCTACTGGAGTATTACCAATTTTAATAGGAAAAGCTACTAAAATTTCAAAATATCTAATAGAACATAACAAAACCTATATTGCAGAACTAGCCTTAGGAGAAAAAAGTTCTACTGGTGATATTGAGGGAGAAATAATAGAGAAGCAAGAGTTACCCAATTTGGAAGAACATCAAATAAAGCAAGTACTTGAAAGCTTTATAGGAAAGCAGATGCAAACACCACCAATATATTCTGCTATAAAAATAAACGGAAAAAAGGCATATGAATATGCAAGGAGTGGACAAACAATTGAACTTAAGCCTAGAGAAATAGAGATAATGGATATTTCTTTAGTAAACTTTGAAAAAGGAAGTATAACATTTAAAGTAAAATGTTCAAAAGGAACATATATAAGAGTACTTTGCGAAGACATTGCTCGAAAGCTTGGAACTGTTGGACTGATGAAGGAATTATGTAGAACAAGGGTAAATGAATTCAACATAGAACAATCAACTGATTTAAAAGAATTGAAGGCTACAGATTTAATAAATATAGAAGAAATATTTATAAAAAAACCCAAAATAGAATTAAACAACAAACAAGCACAACTATTCCTAAATGGAGTAAAATTAAATACTGCCAACCCAGATGAAATATATAGGATATATAGAAATGAGCAATTTCTAGGAATTGGAGTAATAAAAAATAATTTATTAAAGAGAGACATTATAATTATTGACAATTATTAAAAAAATGTGTAAAATGTAGATAAATTTATTTATCTAGGAGGTAATAAAACATGTTTGGTTATATAATTACAACCCTTGCTAGCATATTTTGGATTTTTAGAGTAATAGTTATGATAATGTATACAACTGGAACAAAATTACCAATAGCTCCAATGAATGTGACTTTTGAGATAGTATTGCTATTTATAACTTTTGTATGTATAATACTTATAGCAAAAAGAAAAATGTTAGGAGCGGTAATTTATTTAATTGCACAATGTGCATATTTTGGAGTAGATGCATATAAAAACATAGAAACAATTATAGAAACACAGCCACAAACTACGACATATATTTCACTATTCATATCAACAATTGCTGTAATTATACCAGTACTTGCAGTAATGAATATAGGATTAAGTACTGGCAAAAAAAGTACAGGCTTCCATAAAAAAACAGACTGGTTCTATGGAACAACAGAATATGAAAGAAAAATGGACGATAGAGCAGATCAAAACCAATATAAATATTAAAAATTGCCTTGGAATAGTCTTCCAAGGCACAATTTTATCATTATTAAAATTATAAAATAAAGTAAAATATATTTATATTGATAAAGGTAAAAATATTAAAATTGATCATAATGCGATGACAATGAAAGATTGGGTGGAAAAATTAAATGCATTTTTACAATTTAATGGCAAAGAAATATTACACAATGCAGGAAAAATATCTTCAAAAGTTGCACAAGAATTGGCTTATAAAGAGTATGATAAATTTAAAATTAAACAAGACAAATTATATAAATCAGATTTTGATAACTTTTTAAATGAAGCAAGAATGATAGAGAATGGAAGTGAAAATAATGGATAAAAAAGGAAAAAGTTTACCATCTATGAGTATCAACTGGGTAATGGAGACTTAAGGAAAACCATACTCAAACCCTTATAAATAAAGAAAAAACATTAAATTCTTTTTACATATTTATTATATTTTTTATAAAAAAACTATAAAAATATGGGGTAGTGGGGATATAAAGAAAACTTTAATATAATTAATAGAATGGAGGTAGCAATGAAGATACTTGAAAATAAATATTCTAACAAGACTTTTGAAAATATAAAGCATATTGATGATTATGGAAATGAATATTGGTATGCACGTGAATTACAAAAAGTATTGGAATACAAGGATTGGAGAAATTTTCAAAAAGTAATAGACAAAGCAGTTTTATCAGCAAATAATACTGTTTCAAGAGAAGAAGATTGGGTTGTTGAGGTCAACAAGCCAATAAAAACTGGTAAAGGAAAAGAAGAAATTATTAAAGATTATAAACTATCAAGATACATATGCTATTTGATAGTGCAAAATGCTGATCCAAGTAAAGAAGTTATTGCCTTAGGACAAACATATTTTGCTATTCAAACAAGAAAACAAGAAATAACAGAACAAGAATATGATTCTTTATCAGATGATGAAAAAAGATTTTATCAAAGAAAATTAACAAAACAAGGCAATTAAACACTTCAAAAAGTTGCTTCAGCTGCAGGTGTTAAAAATATGGCAGAATTTCATAATGCTGGATATAAAGGATTATATAATGGTGAAACTGCTGATGATATTTTTAAAAGAAAAAAATTACGTTATAGAGAAGATATTTTAGATAATATGAATGAAGATGAGTTAGTGGCTAATTTATTTAGGATAAATCAAACTAAACAAAAACTTTTAAAAGATAATGTACAAGGTGAAAAAGAAGCAAAAGATGTACATTATGAGGTTGGTAAAAAAGTTAGAAAGGCAATTGCAGATATTGGTGGAATGATGCCGGAAGAAATGCCAAAACCTAAAAAGAGTTTAAAAGAACTTGAAAGAGAAAGGAAAAAATTAGAAATAAAAGAGCAAAAGAAACTTGAGAAAATAAAATAGTAATTTGGAGGGGAGGAATAAAAATGAATGAAATAAAAATTAAATCAATTTATAAACATTTTAAAGGTGATTTATATTTAGTTGAA
>JABLTK010048517.1_pt1 | contig 21649 bp, 19 predicted proteins | sample 7160131 | NCBI WGS metagenome assembly JABLTK01 (sample SAMN14651221, study PRJNA627086) | human gut metagenome | isolation source: feces | host: Homo sapiens
AATTCTTCCGGTGTCATACGATAAACAGTCTCACCGTCAATCACTTCCGGCATGCCGTCATTTGGCTTGGCTATAACCGGAATATTGGCGTATGCCTTCATCTCACGGACAAGTTCTGCCATCTGTTCCGGACCGGTTGAACAATTGACACCCACCGCATCAGCTCCAAGAGACTGCAGAACAACCATAGCTGTGCTGGCATCTGTACCAAAAAGCGTTCTTCCGTCTTCATTAAAAGACAATGTCACGCATACCGGCAGATCTGTCACTTCACGAATGGCGATTAATGCCGCACGGCACTCATTCAGACTCATCATCGTCTCAACAATGAAAAGGTCCACACCGGCATCCACCAGATAGCCCGCCTGCTCTTTGTAAATATCAACCAGCTCTTCAAAGCCCATGTCTCCCATAGGTGCAAGCTGACGGCCTGTCATGGTCATATCGCCGGCCACCAAGCCTTTATCGCCAGCTGCTTCTTTTGAAATAGCTACCAGCTGATGATTCATCTCTTCTATCTTATCTACCAGTCCGTATTCATCCAGTTTGATCCTGTTCGCCGTAAAAGTAGGAGCCAGCACAATATCACTGCCTGCTTCAAAGTAAGCACGCTGCAGCTGCATCATTGTATCCGGGTGTTCCAGAATCCATGCTTCCGGACACACACCGGTGGGCATGCCCGCCTTCTGCAGATTGGTTCCCGTGGCACCATCCAGAAAAACAATCTTCGTTCTGCATAATTGCTGAAATTCTTCTCTTGTCATCTATCTTAACTCCTTCTTCGCCTGTAAAATAATCCGCTTGATTAACGCTGCACGATTAAAAGGTGTCATCATATAATAGCCATCACATACATCTTCCAGACGTTTCATCAAATCCACACTGATAGCTGCGGCCACATCCTCATAAGCTTCCCTGCTCATACCTTCCTCATACTGTTCCAGTACATGCTCCGGCACATGAATCCCCGGCATCTCATTCTTAATAAAAAGTGCATTCTTCCGACTCACCAGAGGCATAATACCTGCTATGATCCTGCCTCCTGACTTTTCTTTCAGTTCTCTCAACCTGTCGATATCGTCCTGTCCATAAATCGGCTGTGTCAAAAACCACTGAGCCCCAGCCTCCATCTTCAAACGCATTCTGGCTGCAATATTGTCCGCAGAACCGTTGTTGTGATTTAATGCACCGCCATAATAAATCGGACGATTTCCAAACACTTCCTGGTTCATAGTCTGGACATACTTCATCAATTTAATAGAATTAAAATTAAAAACGCTCTTAATACTCTCCCTGTCACCACGGGCAATCGGATCTCCGGTTACAATCAATGCATGCCTAAGTCCGTTCATATGCATGCCAAGGAGCTGTGCACGATGCGCGATCACATTCTTGTCACGGCAGCTGATATGCGGCATCGCCTCCATCTGCCTTGTATAGCGCATCTTGATGGCGGAAGCAATAGAGTCTGCCCTTGGTCTTGCCAGCGGAGAATCTGCCAGGGTGATCATATCCACACCAATATCCCGAAGCAACGATGCACCATCCATGAGCTTTGTATCATTGGCATCAAAAGGCGGATCCAGCTCCACCACAAAAATCTTCTCTCCCCGCTCAAGTTTCTGTATGAGCTCTGTTTTCTCCTCAGCAGCTTCTTGTCCACAACCGCTCTGTCTGTCAGTGCTATATACAGCAGGCATCAGCTTCTTCGGAGGTTTCACATTATTCACCAACAGATGACGCAGCCCTCTGATATGCTCCGGCGTTGTACCGCAGCAGCCGCCGATAATATCAAATCCAAGATTCGCAATCCTGCCCATCATTTCTACATAGTAAGGAACATTTTCAGAATAAAGTGTCCTTCCTCTGAGTTCCGTCGGATACCCTGCATTCGGCAGCACAGTCATGTACTTGCCTTCAGGGAAGCTCTGATTTTTCAGAAGTTCATACAAATGCAGTGGTCCCACACCGCAGTTAAAACCAACCGCATCCATATCCGCCATCGATGCCGCTTCTGACAAAATTGCACGGACACTCATACCTGACCGGGTATAGCCATTCCTATTAAAACTGAACTGCATCACAACAAAGGCATCCGGACACTTTGCCTTAATATAAGAACCCGCTCTCTTTACATAGCGAAAATCCGACAATGTCTCAAATACAAAAACTTTTGCTCCTAATCTCAAAAAATAGTCCGATAACTGGATATATTCCTGTTCAACATCTCCGTCAGATTTCGTCTCATCCGCATCAATCGGTCCCATATCTGCCGCAATCCACACATCTTTGCCGCTGTCTGAGACAGCCTGAGAGGCATTCTCCCAGGCAGCTTTCAGCACCTCTTCGATTTCATCTGCTGAAAAAAACATGCTGTTAACTGCAAATGTATTGGTCCGGATCAACTGTGCCCCGGCTTCTATATATGCGCGGTGAATATCCCTGATCTGCTGCAGATTCTCCAGATTGGCGCGCTCCGCCAAATTTCCTTTGTAGCCTGTCAGACGGTCATACCAGGTTCCCATGGCACCGTCCGTGATCAATCTATTATTTGCCAAATATTCTCTGATATCCATAACTGTATCTCAATGCCCCCGGTTCTCTGTAATTTCCCATATGTAATGAATAACGGTTCGGACAATCCACACGCCCGCAATCCCTGCAGATCGTACTGCATCGCTTCTTCTGGTCTGCTGTCAAAATGCCGATAAAAACAACCGATTTCATCGGTCTCAACGTGCCGTCATCTGTCAATCCAATTGTCTCACTGCATTGAAGCTGCTTCAAAATGTACGCCATATTTTCCTCTCCCTCTTCTTCCGGGTCAGGAAACTGATACCTTTCTATATATGCATTCGTTTTCACTAGCTCATCTTCCAAAAGCCCATACAGGCATTGAAGTGCTTCCATTGCCAGACAATCTGCTGCATAACTGTCAAGGATCTGTCCTTTGTCAGACCATTCCTCCAAAAGCCTATCTACGCCGCCACCAAGAGTCGCCGCCGCCAGAACTTCATCCGCATGCACCTCATACCATATCTCCGGCTCCAATGCTCTCTGCATTCTGTACCACAGCATCTGCACATGAATGGATGTCATCACATTCTGAAGCTTATACTTCTTCAAAAGTTCTGTCCAATCCTCACTATTCAGTTCAACAACAGGTTTCAGGTTCTGCACCATTGATTGTCACTCATTTCATACACGTATAGTAGAGTTATTATAGCAGAATCAAATGTTTTTCGCAACAAAATAAGCCGCCTGCTGCCCCAGTGATCACATATTCTGCTCTGCAGTATCCTACAGCAGAAATATCATCATTGGCAGTAAACGGCTTATTCCTAATTGGAGTTCCAGTTCTTCTATAAGCTATAATCTCTCTTTATTCTATCGCTTTCGTCCATCTATCTTCCATATGAGTCTTCAGGATCTATCCTCCATATGAGCCTTCAAAACTCCGTCTATTTGCTTTCGAGAATCTTCTCAACACTGACAAGCTTAACACAAAGTGCAAAAAGCTTCGCTGCAACAGCCAGCTCTTCAACAGTCGGATAAGAAGGTGCAATACGGATATTGCTGTCTTTAGGGTCAATGCCGTATGGGAATGTGGCACCTGCACCTGTCATGACAACACCAGCCTCCTTCGCCTTGGCAACAATGGCCTTTGCACAGCCTTCCAATGCATCAAAGGAAATAAAGTAACCACCCAGAGGCTTGGTCCATGTACCGATCTCAAGACCGCCCAGCTCGTCTTCCAGTGTCTGTTCAACCATCTCAAACTTCGGTCTCAGGATATCTGCATGGCGACGCATCTGAGCCTCCACGCCATAGCGGTCTCTGAAGAAACGGACGTGACGCAGCTGATTCAGCTTGTCATGGCCGATTGTCTGGACAACCATGTACTTGCGGATATCTGCCATATTGGCATCAGATGTGGCAATGGCTGCAACACCGGAACCAGGGAAGCTGATCTTGGATGTAGATGTAAACTTGAAGACCATATCCGGATGGCCGGCTTTGGCACATTCTTCGAGAATCTCAAGAATCTCATCACGTCTGTCTTCATATAAATGATGCACACTGTAGGCATTGTCCCAGAAAATTCTGAAATCCTCTGCTGCAGGTGTCAATGCAGCAAAGCGCTTAACAACTTCATCAGAATAGGAATAGCCCTGTGGATTGGAATACTTCGGTACACACCAGATACCCTTCACCTCAGGATCGTTGTTGACATATTCTTCAACCATATCCATATCCGGACCATCCTCATGCATCGGAATCGTGATCATCTCAAAACCGAAAGTCTCTGTAATCTTGAAATGGCGATCGTATCCCGGTGCAGGACAGAGGAATTTGACTTTGTCAAGCTTACACCAAGGTGTATGTCCCAGAAGGCCGAACATATAAGCTCTGGCTACAGTATCGTACATCACATTCAGACTGGAGTTGCCGAAAATCATAATATTGTCCGGATTCACCTCAGCAATAGACGCCAATAATCTCTTGGCCTCCGGAATACCGTCCAGTACACCGTAATTACGACAGTCTGTGCCGTCTTCACACTTCAGGTCAGATTCACTGTGGAAAACATCCATCATACCCATGGACAGATTCAGCTGTGCAATAGATGGCTTACCTCTGGACATATCCAGTTTCAGTCCCTTCTCCTTATATCCCTGAAATTCCTTATCAAGTTCGTCCTTCAAAGAGAGCAGTTCTTCTCTGCTCATTGATGCATACGCCTTACTCATAATAGTTGACATTCCTTCCTGATAACCGAGTGCATATCACGCTCTATGTATATCTTAAATTTATAACACAAATTGCGTATTTATTATAACTCCTGGAAGGTGAGGAATCAACAGACTTTTGCAATTTTTTGCAAGTTAATTAATAAAATCCTGCAATTTAGACATTTTTCGTGAATATTAACAGTATTTTTTGCATTAAGTCATATGTCTTTGTCCAATATTGAACTTCTCATTGCGCTGATTGTCTAAATCCATTGAAATAGCGGACCCCTCTTTGTCAGTTCTTCCCAGTATATTGTTTTTCGAAATAACTGTGCACGCATACATCATTTTCAGAATAGCGATGTACTAGGATACACGACGGCACTTATGCTCTGTCATTCCAATGCGATTCTGTCGTCTCTGCGCTCCCAGCTCCAGTCCGTCTGAAATTCCCTGCATATAAGTTGCCTGCAGTTCTGCCTCCTTCAGCAGATACCACTCCTCCTCAACCCGATCAAGCAGCATGCGTGCTTCCGATGTCAGCTTTCCCTTCAAAAGCTCATAGTCATCCATCACTTCCTTCGAAGCCGCCTTCTCTTCTCTGTACCTGGCTGAATTGTCCCACCATGCCATACTGCGTATTCTCTGTTCTTCAAAATGCTGTTCAAATTCGACGATTTCCTTTCTCATATTCTCCACCTCATTTACCATTCATCACTAAATGTTACAGCTTATATCTAAGCATTAGCAATATAACATAAAAACATAAAAACAGCTGTCGAAAACCGTCGATAACTCCCCCTAAAAATTTCGACAAAATTCTTTATACTGAGGAAAGCCCCATCATAAAATTCCCGCCAAACATGCTCATCGCAAAACGTTTGGCGGGAATTTTATGATGGGGCTTTCCACCCAAGTATTTTGAATTTTGTCTCCCGCGGATATGCTCATCGCAGTCGCTTGGCGGGAATTGTCTTTTTTTATTCGATGGTTAAGATGTCAAGGAAGCCTGTGATTTCGAAGATTTCTTTGATGTCGTCACATACGTTTCTGATGATCATTTTACCCTGTTTGTTCATTTTTTTCTGGGTTGTGAGGAGGACTCTTAAGCCTGCGGATGATACGTAGGCAAGTCCTGCAAAGTCAAGGATAAGTTCTGTGACGCTGGCATCTGCTGCCTGGAGAGCTTTTTCCAGTTCCGGTGCTGTGGTTGTGTCCAGTCTTCCTTCCAGGGCTACGGTAAGGGTTGTGTTCTCTTTTTTTGTTGTGATATTCATAATGTGTTCTCCTTATTTCTATGACAGGAATAACCTTCAGTCGTCATTCACTGCCGGATTTGCGTGTAAGCCATATGGGTAATTATACTGCAGGAATTTCGGAATTATCCGATTGCTATACTAAAATTCAAGGGTGTCAACTTTATCAAGCAGTTCGATGATATGATTCTTGTAGGTTTCTATCTCCCTTCTGCCTTCCTCGCTGTCAAATCCATTTCTTCTGATGCGGCGGCGCATCAGACGGGTATATCCGATCAGCATGGCTTTCTGCTCAACTTCTGCCACTTTGTCTGCATCATCCGTACCAAGATATAATGGCAGAGATTTCTTCCAGATGGCAACAGATGTATCATACGGAATTCCGAGGAAATCCATAGATACATTGTGATCCAGTTCAGAGAATCCCACATAAGCATTGTACATGGAAGCCAGTTCAAAAACAGGGTGTCCCTGACACAATGTATCCATATCGATCAGCAGTACTTCCCCATCCTGCATCATGACATTCTTGATATGATAATCACCATGGAGCATCTGATGGCGTACAGATACTGCTTCCACCAAAGCCAGCAGTTTCGCCCATTTATCTTCAGGCAGATAATCCTTCAGGAATTTCACCCAGTCAATGGCAACTTCTCTCATATCCGGCATATCTTCCGGTTTAACCTCTGTGCTATGGATCTTATGCAGCAAATCTACATAGAGACCAACGTATTGATCTATGTTCTCAGCTTCTGCTTTGATCAGCTTTGCAAAAGATTTGGCATTCAGCAATTCGAATACAGAACCATATGTATCACCGACTTTGACAACATCATATGGAATAGCTGTCGGAATGCCAAGGACAAAGGCTCTTCTTGCCAGCTCACGTTCACGATGAATATCTGCCAGTGCATCTGCATTGTGGTAAACCTTGATGATCGTATCCGGATCCAGACGATAAACCGTACCATTGGCACCTTTGCCAATGGCTTCACATCCTTCCACTGAAAGCTTTCGATAAGCCTTTTCGATGGTAATGATTTCTGTAAAACCAGTCATATCAAATATCTCATAGACATCAGCCGATACATTGATAACCTTCAATGAAGGCTCTGCCTTCTTGAGACGAAGGATAACACGAAGACCCGCGCTTGAAATATATTCAAGATTCTCCGCATCCACAACCACCTTCTCATGTGCCTGCGCCTTGATAATCTCATTGACCTTTTCCTCTACGGCTGCCGCATTTTCTGAACTGATCTTTCCGTTAAAAGCAAACACCAATGTATTATCCTGCATTTTATAAGTTACATTTTCCATCGTCTTGTAACCCCTTTCTCACTATGATTAATACAATCTGAAAAGTTCTCCTCATAAATAATCTAACTAATCTGAGTGATTTAAGTAATTTGAGTTGAACGCCTTTAATAGCTCCCCTTTATCTCAGTTGGATATCTTAATTGGAATTATCCCCGAATACCTTTTCAACCAGTTCAGTATATTCCTGATAAGCACACTGATCTTTCAAGCTCTCCAGATACCCGGCAATGGTTCGGTAATACCATCCATGCATAGCAGGATCCTTCTGATTCAATGCCTGAAAAATTTCATTGCCTTTTTGGCAGTATTCACGGTAAAAAGAACGCATATTGGAAAGTTTGTCCGCCAGCCATAAAATCTTCACCTGCTCATCCTTCGTATTCCTGAGCATCAGAAGAGAATCTTCCTTACGCTCCATCCATGTATCTGCCGGCGGCCGCTCTGACAGCTTGTCCTCTGTCTCACTCTGAACCAATGCTGATACCCTCGCCCCAAAACGACGCTTGATTTCCTTCGGATCCACATCACAGTCTTCAATGGTATCATGAAGAACACCTGCTGCCATTGTATTCTCATCTCCGGTCATCGTGGCAATAATCGATGCCACCTCCAATGGATGCAGAATATACGGAGTATTCGCCATCTTCCTGACCTGCCCGGCATGGGCATGGGTCGCAAATACAATTGCCTCATCTAGTAACTGTCCCATATTCGTCTCCTATGTATTGATTGTTTCTATAATAAATAATAATAATCTGCAAATTGAATCTGATTATCAGAATTGTCGAAAAATGCTCTTTGACATTAAAAAATAAGCTGTATAAAAGTCCTATGTACTTATTATAGAATTAAGGGGATGGAAAAACAAGAGATTTGTGAATTAAAACGGGAAAAGAAAAATGTGCTCCACATTTCATGATGTGTTGTTGACTCTTTAAATTAGCACAATACTGATTACTTGCCTGTCTCTGGAATGATCTGTATACGTATATCCGTGGGCCAGATAAACTTTTTTGAACTGTGAAACAGCAGCATCATTCAACATGACTAAATGCCTCTACCAGACAACGGAGCAACTGGGGAGAAACTGAAGAAAATATATCTGCCGAAAGTCCATGTCCGTTTTTGATACACATCACTGGAACTTCGGGAACAGTTGCTGTTCTTTCCGCTTTTAGACGCGGAAGTTCAACGAAAGCAGGCTTTTCTGCCTCAGGAAGCTGATCCAGGCACATCTGCCGAACCCTTTTCAATCGATAATAGTAGTTGGCTTTTGTAATGTTATTTTGTTCACATCAGGTCGATACATCCATACCTTCCGGACGGTTCTGACATTCTTTGATCTGTTCCGCCCAGTGCATAAGGCGGATCTGCTGTGCAACCAGACTTGTTCTGCCATAGTGAATACTTCCACAAATGATAGTCAGTCTAAAAAGTTGAGTGACTCAACTTTTTAGACGAGTTCAACTTTGTTTGATCTAAAATTATGGCACAAATAGAAACTGATAAAAAGGTACTCAGTTTTCACCGTTTACCTCATTTTTACTTTTATCCTGCAAAACAAATCGGGAAAGGAACTATCTCTTATTCCGCTATATCAACTTTACTCGATAGTTCCTTTCCCTGTCCTTCAATTATTTTTTATATGCTTTATTTCGTTACTGATACACCTGATTTATCATATCCACCAAGAATTTCCTTACTTAATCTTTCACAAGCATCTTTCAATTCGTTCTCCGCATTTTCTGCTTCCTCTTCCTTACTCTCAATATCACTCTCATATCTTTCAAGTTCTTCTAATTTTGACATTTTATTCTTCCCTTCCTATATTCATAAATTTCTTTAAATATTCACTGTATTTTTCTTTTGTACAGCTGCATTTTTTGAATCTTCCATGACATTTTTCCATTTGCTTCTCTGCCATATTTAACATATGAACATAAACACAATATCCAAAACAATCGCCAACTGTTTTATATCGCTTTAATATACGTTCATATTCTTTTTTCGTATTAAGCATACACACTGAGCATAACCCCAATGTCTTCTTGAATCCTTCTAATTGACTTTCATCTGCCTGTGCAAATACTTTTTGATATGGATCTGCACCATGATCCAACAATAAATGCTGTACAAAATTTTCCGCCTGATTACGCACACGTCGATTGCATTTATCACAGTTTCCTTCGCATTCTTCATATGGAATAAACAGATTTTTGTGCGATTCTTCATAATATGCCATAATTTGTTTCAATTCATCATCCGAAGGCGGTTCTTCTACATCATGCTCCCCTTTAAAATTTAACATCCTAATCATACGAACACGATCTTCACCTTCATGATACAAATACGCATGTCCCGTTTTAAAATTAACCACCTGATGCATTTGCTCCTCATTCAAATCCATTGTGTTACCAATTTCTTCACGGTCATCCTTTGCTGTCACTCGCATCAGTACTTTAACATTCGTCTGTTTTACTGCCTGCGGCGCAATAGCAGTCGGCAGCTGATCAGCAATCAAAATTCCCTGTCCAAGCGCTCGCATCTCTGCAAGCATATTAACAAACAATTCTATTGTCTGACTCTTCGGATCCGCTCGATTATCACTTCCGCCTCCCTGTGAACTGATCAAATTATGTGCCTCTTCTACAAGCAGCATATGTTTTAATGGTGAACCTGATTTTCTTTTGACTTTGCAATATTCATAAACATAACTTAACAGGAACATCATCAATAATGATTTTTCATCCCCATTTAAGCTATCCAGCTCCAATACAACCGGTTTCCCCATTAATTCTTCCATCGGAATCGACTTTTTCGTGTCCAGCATCCTGCCCTTTGATCCTCTTCGAAGAGAATTCAATCTTTCAAGCAATGACGCCTGGAAATCACTCTTCATCTTGGCATCGAATCCCGAATGTGAAACAATATATTCTGCATTTCGACATAAATCGGATAAAGTTGGTGTCTCTAAACCTTCTTCCCCGCCACGGCTATCTTCATACCAGCCTTTTTCTAAATATGTTCTTCTGATTGCCTGTTCAAGAAAAATCGGCAACGGATCAAACAAATCAAAGGCACCTACAAAGCACGACTGTAATTTTGAAATATGACTTTCTATTTTTATTCCCGGCAACACTTCCATTGGGTTGAATCTAAAGGGACTAACACTTTCATCGCCTAATGAAAAAACAAGCAGATCATCTTTAAACTCTGGCAATAATTTTAAAGCTCTATATTCGGTTTTGGCCGGTTCCAAAATAATAAATGGAATTTTCTGCTCATCCGGCACCGCCCAGAATTGATATAGAATATTAAACATAGCTGTTGTTTTTCCGCTTCCCGGAACTCCTACAATCAATCCATGTTTTGCTAATTGTTGACTATCAAATTCAGCTGGTATATTTTTGCTTCCAGACTCATCCAAATAACTCCCTAATCTGATAATACTTCTTGCTTTTTTCTTATTCGTGAATTGTTCCAGTCCGGTATCCAGACCAAATCCCGGAAATCCCGCTTTAACAGGAATTGGTATTCTAAAGAAATTGGCAATTTCTTCAACACTGCATAGACGACACAAACGCTGTGCACGCATAGGAAACACATCTCGATTTCTATTGCAATAGGCCGTATGTATTTCTGCAGACAACTCCACATTTTCATAGCATTCAGCAACATATTCAAACTGTGCAAACCCTTTCCTAAAAACCTGAATCATCCCTTCACTTTTGACACTGTTTGCCAATAATGCCTCTGCAATAATTCTTACATCACCATCAGAAAAAACTCTTATAGATGTCATGAAAAGTCGACTAATTTCATATTGCTTATTCATTTTTTCCAGATTATCTACTGGTGTTTTAAAAATAGGCAGCTTTTGCCCCTGCCACAATATTTTCCCATTTGTACCTCTGATTGTTTCCCCATTCATGCACTCTTTCATCTGAGTCAGGCTGATATTCATCCAATCTCTCTCATTTTCATCATACTGAGTTGGTTGAACAAATACTTCTATCACTGCCTGTCCACTATATTGAGCTAACGTCCGGCAAATTTGTTCCATATTATTATCCGCCGACAGCCAACTATACGGAACATAAAAACTCTGCTGACTACCATCTGGATACATATCACTTTGATACTTTTCTTCTTTCTTAAAAACCTCTGCCGCCTGCGATGCCCAATCAACATATAAAGCTTCCTTCAAACTATCTTCACTGGCTTCTTCAAAAGAATATTCATTTTTCATCAGTGAATTACTGATTCTCTCTTTCATTACACTCATCTGTTGATTAGAAAGTTTTTCCTGACCAGCATATCTGAAAATAATATACAAAGACAACCGCATATTTTTTTTAAGTATACGCATACTGATTGTCCAGTCATTGCCTAATGGCAAGTGTTAAAATCAAACCAACCACTATCAAAACAGCTCCTATAAGTGCGTTTTTAGCTTTCATCTTTGTTGTTTCATCAATCTCTAATGGTTTCATCGGTACTGCCGGCAAATCTGGTGGTGTGATAAACATTTTATTTTCTACAAATGTAAATTTTCCAATTTTATTAAATTGGAGCAAACACGAGAAAGGATTAACAACCTCTGTTATTGGCTTGACAGCGAATACATTCCTTTCTATATTACTTCTATCCCAACGAATCCTTTTTTCTTCGATTCTGGCTGGAACATTATTTTCTTTAATCTTTTTCTGAACCAATTCCATAAAATCTCTTTCTTCTATCTCTATTGGTTCTTCCGTGTAAAAGTGTTCTCTTTTTGACTTTTGCTTCAGCCAGCTCCATAAGTCCGTATCTGACATATACTTTGTGCCAGTTTCAATCGTTATGTCTTCCTTTTTTCTCTGCTGTTCTTCGATCTCTTTCTTTACTTCTTCATCTGCCGCAGCCTTACTTTTTTCAACCGTTTTTCCTACTTGAGCAGCAATACTTTTCATTCCAGCAAAAGCCTTATCCCCTGTTTCCTGTAATGATTGTTTTGCACTGTTTAATTTTTGTTTACCATCATCTAAAGACGTTCTCTGATTTTTTTGAACCGGTTCTGGCTCATATTTCTCATGCTCTTGTTCTTTTCCAGCCTGCTCTCTGTTTTGTTCATTAGCTGCAGAAGCCACAACAAAATCATCTTCTATCGGCGTTCCACAATTCGAACAAAAAAGAGAATCATCTTCCAACTCAAATCCACATTTTCTACAGTAACTCATATGCTAATCTCTCCATTAAATTTTGTCTCATTTATTATCCATTTTATCATTTTAAATATCCTATAGATTGCATAAACTGCATCATTTCCGTCATATTTTGCTCTATAGTTCATAAGCAGCAAATATTCGTCACTTCTCAATCATAGCAATACAAGCAAGAATTGTCTCCCTTTATCTGTTTTCATATTTCTGAATAAATTCCAGATTTTCTTTCTCATACTTATTAAATACATCTGTTGAGAAGTCATCTGGTTCCACAATTCCCTTATACCATGTTTGACTATTGAAATATGCCCGAATCTCCGGATCTTTAAATATTCTTCCATGACGTGCATAGATTTCATTTCTGGCTAACATCAATTCATGTGCAGTTAAACCTCTGACATCACTTTCCGTCAAATAGCGACTATCACTATCAAAAAGAATATATTTTTCTGTTATTTCAGGTTCTGTCTCCACAAAATCTGTTTCAATCTCGGTCAACACTATTTCTACTTTTTTAGTCTCTGTCTGCAACGCATCTATTGTTTCAGTCGCCCCAAAAATTGTTTCTTCACTCTGCATTTCAGTTGAATATACTTGAGGGTTTAACTCCGCCCTATCATCTTCTCCATTATGATTGAGTTGTTTATTTCCAATACCAACGATTACAATGACAAGTGCTGCAATCCCTCCAATTATGAGGAACTTTTTTTTGCCCACACTTGTTTGTTCCATCGTATCATCAATTGCACTTTCATAATCAATTTCTACATTAGTTGGCACTTTCTCTCCACAACGTGGGCAGAACTTCGCATCTTCTTTTAATTTATTTCCACATTTTTTGCAATACATACATTCACCCCTTCTAGCGTGCAGTTTCCTCTAATGATGCATCAAATTCAAAAAATATACTTTTTGTTTTTACAATTTCATGATATAGTTAGCCGCTGTAAAATAGGCTGTTGCTGCTGTATTACTTTCGATCATGCGTAAATATCTGTTATGTTCTTCACTACCTGCAATCATATTATCCAACTTCATACGCAATCTATTATTCTCCTGTTTCTGCTGACTTAATAATTTTTGCTGATTCGCCATCATGACACGCTGATTCAACAACATTTCCGATTGATTTTCTATAATAGTATCTAGCTTATCCTTAATCTGTTCAAGTACAAACATTGATAATGCATGATCAAGATCTGTCGCACGACTTGTACTAAACCAATCGTACAAATATACAGATGGATAAATTCCACGATAATTTCTTGGAATAATATTTACATTATAAGCTTCTGTTAGCAAATCATGCACCTTTTTTCGTTCTTGTTTATACTCGTGAATGGATTTCTGAATTCCAGGAACATACTGTAACAGTTCTTTATTGTATTGTGCTCTTTTTTCATAAGAAACCTGCGCTGCCTTGAGTTCTTGCTTTTTATATTTATTTTCACTAACTGCAAAAAATGTAGCTATAAGTCCTATAATTATGACTGAGACAAGCACGACCAAAACTACCATCCATCCAATATGCCATGGACGGTACATTAAACGCCAACTATCATCAAAATAAGCAAAACCCGGAATGGATTGCGACCATTTGATAAATCGAAACAATAAATATCCAAACACAATCGAAACGAGTAATCCGGGCAATACAACTGTATGTTCAGCTTTTTTTCCTGGTTTAGGATTATACTCACCAATTTGACACTTACGTAAATTTTGTTCCAATTTAGCTATTTTTATATCTAATTTTCTTTCTGTTAAATGATATGCACAGATATCTTGAAGATACGGCACTAAAAACTCTCTATCATACTCTATCATTTTTTTATTCCCCTTCCTAATCCTATGTCAAGATTTAGTACATGTTAAAATGAGGTTTTCCAGACAAATGACATCCTGCCGATTCATCACATACTCTTTTGTACAAGTATCCAACGGTGTCAATTAGACCGTCAGACTGTCATCGCTCTTACCAATGTTATTCTTAACTGCAGTTAAATCCTGGCCAGCCTTTATATTCATTTACTGTAATTATTTGATTCTTTCATACTCTGCTCACATCACTTTAGAATTAGTTTACATTTTCACATTTCCTTCATTCTATCATATCTTTATATATCATTTTTCGATGTAGCATAAACTGCACATTTTATGTCATTTTTTGCATAAAAAAAGAGAACAATTGTATACAAATCAACTGTTCTCTCTTTCAATCCATTTAATTATTGTAACTTATTCACCATCTGATTCATAATGAATGTTTGCTGTCTCTAAAGCAGGATTATCATTACCTATGCTGATATTCTTCCAATCTGCTTCTGTACCGCCAAAATAGACATTCAATGTCGCTTCTCCAGTAAACACACTGTCCCCAATCTCTGTCACACTTGCAGGAATAACAACAGATTCCAGTTGGTTGCAATTACCAAAAGCCATGTCAGATATTTTTGTAACCTTTCCTGTCATTTTAACTTCTTTTAAACTGTCACATCCAAAAAAGACATTCTCATTCAAAACTGTAACATTTTCCGGCACTGTGACTGATTCTAAACTCACGCAGTCCTCGAATGCCCCCTGGCCTATCTCCATCAAACTTTCCGGCATAACGACTGTTTTCAGGTTTTTACACTCTTCAAATGCATAATTACCGATTCTTTCTACACCCTCATTAATAACAACATCTTTGATGACATCACTATTTTCTATATTCTCATAATATTCTTCTGTCGCCTCAAAATTATCTGGTACCTCTGTTTTTCCGGCTTCTTTTCCAGCCATTGTTAATTTGCCTGAATTCCTATCCAACACATACTGATAAGTTTCATCTCCGGCCATGAGTTTTCCTGACTTTCCTGAGCCTGTTTCAGAAACCGCCTGCGCTGTTTCCACACTTTCTGAACTTTCTGCATTGCCTGCCTGACTATTGCCACAAGCACCTAATCCCAACATCAGCACCATTGCTATTGCCATTACTTTTGTCTTTTTCATCTTCTTCTCCTCCTGATGATTCATTTATTCATTTTAAAATTAAAAAATTAATTTTCTATTTTGTGCTTATCCAAACAACTGCTCTTCCAGAATTATAGAATTCAAATTGTTAAAAACTAATTCTGATACATCCTGATATCTTTTGCGAGTTCCCCAGTCAAAGCATCTACACTTGCCGACGCAATATAATCATCATCTTTTAGTATTTCATAATAGATGACATAGATTTGCGCTGCATCCCAATAGTATGCTTCTTTATGTATGACATTAACATCCAAGTCTTCTGGTACATTTAACTGCTTTTTAACCCAGCTTTCTTTAATCTGAACATATGTACCATCCATCAGTTCATCAAAACCATATAAAGCACTGGTATCAATATCGTCATCCTTATCTGAATGTGTTATTGTCAATATTTTCATATTCTCTTCTTCTGAATAAGTTAAGTCAAAATAAAGCGTTGTGACATCATCGCCATCAAGATTCACCACATTCACTTTTAATTCATCATTTTCTAATGAATATTTTGTTGTATACACAGTGCCATTATTGATTGTTGCATAATAGCAAAGCGAATTTTCATCTGAGGAAAAAATAAACTGCATTGCATCCGACACATCCCTCTGAAGCCATACACCATCCAACATATCATTTGTGATTGAACCTTCTGCAGTATCTGCTTCCTTTTCAACCTCACCGCATGCTAAGGTCAATTCTACTTTTCCAAGATCTTCTGCGTTATTGGAAGTGTAATATTCCGTCTGAAAACCCTTATTCTCTCCTGTAATTCTCAGTAATGTCTGATCCACTTCGTCATTAAATCGAAATGCCGGAATAGAAAGTTGCTCCGCTTCTTTTTCAAGACCGATTTCGCTCAAAACATCTGTCATTTTTGCAGCGGTATCTGCACACTCACTAAAGTCTGAACCGGATATCGATTCAGTCTGTCCGGCCTGTACGGCAAATTTATCATTTTCATATGTGATGATAAAAGACTGTACAACCATACCCGATACATAATTTTTAAACGTATTCCACGTGCTTCCGCAGATATAAATTTTCTGATTACTTTCTTTCAGAAAGATTCCATCATTTTCCTCATCTGCATATCCAAGAACTGGACACAAACCATCATATGTATCTTTCAATTCAATTTTGCCATCTTTCTCCGCATACATTTGAAGAGAAATTGAATTTCTATCTATTGAATCCCCCTGGATTTTTGCCTGATTATCTAATAACAGTACGAGTAATTCTTCTGTACCATCTCCGTCATAATCATCCACTTTCCAGTTCAAAATCCCCTTTTCGGAATGCACAGAATCTACCGCAACACCCCCATTGCTATTGACAACGTACGCACATTCAAATTTTCCTGTATTACATTTTCCATACTGAGGGATCAGGACATTCTCTACATACGTCGATAAATCTAACTTTTCCGTCTCACTTTTTTTTCTCATAGATATATTTCCAGCTGAAATACTATCATTAATCCCTACCTCTATTTCCATTTGAACAGAAACATATCCTTCTCTCTGCAATATCACCTTACACTTTCCTAATGTTGTCACAGCAAAAGTTCCATCGTCATTATTCTGCATTGATATTGAACCTTTTTCTCCATTAAACTCACTGGCAACAATACATGTGACATCAGACAAAGCTTCCCCTGTTTCTGAATCTGTCACAGTACCTGATATCGTTCCTACAGCCATATTTTTAACAGCACGTCCTATATTGACCATTGGATATATATTCCCTTTATCTTCACCCGTTACACCTACTGCTTTATCAGCGTATTTAATTAAAGCATCTTTCACTTCAGAAGCAGTTAAATCCGGCCTTAAAGACCAGAGATATGCCGCAGAGCCTGACACAATCGGTGCCGCCATTGAGGTTCCATCTAAATATCCATACTTATTATTGAGTACCGTACTATAAATGTGTTTTCCAGGAGCACATATATCCACACTATAACCATAATTGGAAAAACCAGTCATTTTATACATATTATTCTCTAATGCATTTTCTACAGCACCTACAATCATTATGTGTGCTTTAATATCCTCATATGAAAGAAATGCTTCTGCCATTTTAGGATCATTCTTCCGAAGCTCCTGCATTTCTTCTTTATATGTTGCTTCCGTAATTCCACTGAACCATCCATTGTTTCTTGCATTATAACCAACTCCAAGTTCATCAATACCATTTCCTGCAGATTGTACAATAATAAATCGATCTCCATAATTTAATCTTAAACATTCCACCACTTCTATTGCATACTTTGCAGAAGAAATTTCCAAATTTTGATACACTGTTCTTTGATCTTGATTCTTGATTTTGTATCCCAATTCTTCAAGTATATCTATAATTTTTTTACTCAATCCCCATGAATTATTTATTACAAGAGCTGAATTTTCTGATTTAGCCATCTCAATCATTTCCTTCATATGCTCATAAACAAATTCAGGCGAACTATTACTTTCCTCTTCTGTTTCTTCTTGTCCTTTTATTGGATATTTATCCGCTACCAATATTGTTGCTCTATCTGCAATTCCCCTAATTCCAAATGTATTATTCTGTGCAGCAATAATTCCTGTAACATGCGTACCATGTTCTGGGGAATCTGCTTTTTTATCAACTGAATTTTCATTCAACATAGTTATAATAGAATTTCCATTTCTATCACATAAATCCCTATGATTTAATTCAAATCCATTATCTATAATTCCAACTGTAACTGGTTGTACTAAATCACTATATTTCCATGCCGTATAAGCCCCTATGGCTTCAGCCCACCAATCAGCTCCATTAGGTGATTCCTCATTTCCTATATCTTTGTCTCCATTCCACAATAAATCTTCCTTTTTTGTTTTCTCTTCTGAAGTCATAATAGGAATCGAAGCTGCTGCATAAAAAACTGGCTCCGTTTCCATTAAAATGTCTGAATAATGTTGTAATGTCGAAAAATTTGTTTCATCAACCATAATCTGAAGAATACTTATGTTTCCATCAATATATCCTACAATAGCTCCGTGTACCAAATTAGCCAGCCTTTCTTCATCTTTACTGCTTAACTTTGATTTCAAAAAAACTGTCAAAAGATTATTGTAATATATCCTTTTTTCCTCTTCATCAAACGCGATATTTTCCTTTTTAGGCTGATACAACCAGTCTCCATTATCATACTGCGTTGTAGCTGATAAAATTTCTTCTCGTGACATGGACACGTTTTTAAATCCTGTATTACTTCTATGATCAGCCATTTTACCCAAAGTAACTCCACCGATAACTATAACAAATACAGCTACTGCAATAACAGACAACCTCGGTTTCTTTCCCTTTTTAAGATGTCTTCTTTTCTTTTTACTTTGTTTTGTATCATTTTCAGTGTTAAATTGTTTAAGTTTCTTCGCATCTCCCACACCCGTTTTTTCACGACAATATGGACAAAAATTAGCATTATCATCTATTTTTCTTCCGCATTTTCTACAAAACATGTTCCTTTTCCTCCCATATACCTATACTACAATATAGCAATATATTATAGTTATAGTGTTCTCCTCGTACTCTTATAATAGTAGTTTTTAGAAACCATTTCCACGGTTTTCATCACCATTAAGTCATAGTGCTTTTTGCATCAATGTATCAAATCCATCTTAGCATACTTTTCTTTTTTATCCTCTATCCGAACATAAAATGCACAATTATCTTAATATTCTGCAAAAAAATATCTCCAACAATAAGTAGGACTCTCATTGTTGAAGATATCTTTCTGAATTTAACCAATGGCTTTCTTCACCCACTGCACATATTCTTTTTCTGCTTTTCCCCAATAGCTCCGACTGATATCAATGACCTGTCCATTTTTTAATATCAGTTCTTTCTTTGTACATGCCTTCACATAAAAGAAATTAACCAGGAAGCTGCTATGACACCGAACAAAATCTTCACTCATCATTCTTTCTTCAATTTCACTGATTTTTTCATCAACGATGTATCGATACTCTCTTGTTACAACATTTGTTACCCGGAGATTTCTCTCAAAATACATAATCTCATCCAGTTTTAATCTTACAATCACCCCGCCATGGCACTGGAAAGCCATCTCTTTACTGCCGCAGGCTTTCAGCTGTCGAATTGCTTTATCCATAATACAAGGCAGTTTTTCTTCAAATTTTTCTTTCAGAATATAATAGATATGCTTCGTCTCATAGGCATCCATGACATGATGAAAACCATCACTTACATAAACCACCTGGCATACAGGCCATTCTCGGTTTACTTTTTTAACAATTTCAATTTCACTATTGTCATCATTTTGAATATCTACAAACAAGATATGCAGATATTTCCGTTTTACCCCCCCACATTTCTGAGGCGTTTTGAAAGCTAAGGATTTCTACATTGTTTTTCAGGGTTTCTCCATAATGTTCAAGTATTTCTCTTGAATTTTCAAGCCATGCAGGCTCTGTACTATAAATTCCAATTTGTAATTTTTTCATACTCCCAAGTCCGTTTCCCAATTTGATTTTTTCTTTTGATTTTTATTCTATTGAATCTTATAACATTGCCGGATAACTTCCCATCTTTATTTTTTCTTCGGATGCCGCAATCTGCTGAGATATTCCGATCGTATTCCCAGGAATGTGGCAATCTGACGGTTGCTGGCAATTCTGTCAACTTCCGGCCATTTTTCACGAAACCAGGCATAACGCTCTTTTCCAGGAAGATACAACCGTTTATAATTAATCTCATTCTGGAAATTCAATGCATTCTGAAGACAATTTACATAGACACCGGCCAGCTGCGGATATCGCCGCAGCATGGAAAATAATGGATCTGCATCAATTTCCAACACTCTCATGTCTGTTAAAGCTTCCATAGCAACAAATGATGGGACTCTGTTGCCCTCTACAAAAAAATCCGCCGTATTTGCCGCCATAAAACGGTCTGACATAAAACAGTCTGTAATATCTGAACGCACCTCATCAATAAAATAGCACCATATAATGCCATCCAACAATAAATACACCTTTGATTGGATATCTCCTATTCCATACAACTTCTCGCCCTTCTGATAAAAGGTGATCTTTGAAATATTTTCTAATGCCGCAGCTAAATCCGGATGGCCTGCTGCACCAAAAATCTGAAGTAATTCTTCTATCTCTTTCATTATCTTATTGCCTCATAACTGATGTTTTTTCCCATATTTTCTTATATCCAGATAATCGGATTGTAAATCTTTTGAAACCAGGATATTTGTAATAACTTTATTGTCCTTTTCATTTTCTTTGATCTGCCTTCTCAATCTGCTCAGTGATTCTGGACGGATTCTTAAAAATGAGGCAATTTGCTGATTACTGGCCAATTTATCAATCTTTGGCCACTTTTGGCAGAACCAACGATAGCAGTCTTCAGCCGGAAGGCACATGCGCTGATTATTCACGACACAAAGGTACATCATCATTTTCTGCAGCTCCCGGATATAACTCCAGATTAATGAAGGATATCTCCCGGATAAAGCTTTTGCCTGTTCCACCGGTATCATACATATTTCTGCGTCAACCAGGGCTTTAGCTCCAACACGTGTTTTCACGTCAATGCCTTCTATGTTTAATAAGTCAAATTTTTCTGAAAAAAAGCAGGTTGTATTCGGCTGCTGATTCGCATCCGGCAAATAAGTATAAGCAATGCCACTGATAAGAATATAAAATTCTTTCGGCTCAATTCCACACTCATAGATATCCTGTCCTTTTTTGTACTGCTTCATTGATGAAATGCTGATTAACGATTGAATCAACTGCTGATCTTCCCCTTGAAATAACGTACCGATAACTTCCTCTACCGTCATAAACTTCCCTCTCACACCAAACCTTAACGTTTATTTATCATTTATATTAACATTTTTCAATTTTCTTTTCATTGACATTTGTTAGTTTTGAGATACTTTAAAAATTTTTTGAAAAGAATCAACACTTCCTTTTTCCATTCAAGTCTCCATTGGCAAAAAAATGTGCCTTACTTTCTGCACATTCTGCATCCTGTAAAACACATTTCATTCGGGTGGTTATCAATTGCTAAAACTCCTGAACCTGCTTTATTTGTAATTTGGAGGAACACTTTCAGAGGTTAA
>JABLTK010127765.1_pt1 | contig 21588 bp, 23 predicted proteins | sample 7160131 | NCBI WGS metagenome assembly JABLTK01 (sample SAMN14651221, study PRJNA627086) | human gut metagenome | isolation source: feces | host: Homo sapiens
AATTCCACGCAGGCTGTGTCTATGTTGAATTGACAGGATATAAGTTTGCTCATGGTCATACCTCCAAGATGTTTTTTTGAGGTGAATCAGGCGGTCGCTTCCGGGTGATTATTGTCGGGAATCATATCGAAACCCGCTGTAAATCATTCAAAATAAGTCGTTGCGAACGGTTAGTACGTATAAAATGGCTGGCTACAAAACGGCTACAAAATTCGTAAGGAACCTATGTACAGCCCGAAATACGTGGATTATTTGGACGAAAAGCGTATCGAGAGTGCATTTTATAACCCTAAATCAAAGCCCAAGACTTGAGTGGGGATGATCTTATGCCGCAGATGAACAAGGGCGGAAAATTCATATTCGGGAAATCAGCGATCCATCCGGATGGGCGCATACAGCTTCCGCCGCAGGCGGTTGCGGAGTACCGCATCGCCGAAGATGGAAAGGTATATCTGTTTACCGGAAGCCGGATTACGGGCGGATTTTGCGTAACTCGGCAGGGATTGCTGCTGCCGTCGAAGCTCGGACATATTCTGACCGAAACGCCCGAACTGCTGAACTATACCGCGCCCTCCGGCACATTTATCCGTTATAAAGGGCGCGCCTATTGCTGGACGGACATTTCGGAAAATGGCGAGATCCATTTGACGGCGGAAATGCGGGCGTTTCTGCAATTGAAGATCGATATGCAGCTGTTGTGCATCCGCAGCAGCGATATTGCTTTCACGATGGGCGCAAAGGGGTTGCTTCTGGAAAAGGCGGATCAATTCGAAGGCGAAATTCCACTGTATTGAAATGAGGGAGAAAACGACATGAACGATAAAATCTATCCCCGCACCGGCGATGCGGAAACCGTGTATCTGAAAAATGTTGTATCCGATCCGAATATCGAAATCGGCGATTACACCATGTACAACGATTATGTGCGCGATCCGCGGGATTTTGCCAAAAACAACGTGCTCTATCATTATCCCGTCAACGGGGATAAATTGAAGATTGGCAAATTCTGTTCGATCGCGTGCGGCGCAAAATTTCTGTTCACCAGCGGAAACCATGCGATGCAATCGCTTTCCACCTATCCGTTTCCCATATTCTTTGAAGAATGGAATCTGGACGCGCGGGACATTTGCAGCGCTTGGGACAACAAGGGCGATATCATCATCGGCAGCGATGTATGGATCGGCTATGAAGCGGTGATCATGGCGGGCGTGACCATCGGTGATGGCGCGATCATCGGTACCCGCGCCGTGGTGACGAAGGATGTGCCTCCGTATACCATCGTGGGTGGCGTTCCGACAAAGATAATTCGCAAACGGTTTGACGATGCGACCATCGAACGGCTTGAAAAACTGCGCTGGTGGGATTGGGACGCGGCAAAGATTCAGCGCAATATTTCCGCCATCCAATCGGGCGATATTGCGGCATTGGAGAATGAATTATGAAGCCGGTTATGATCGATCCCAAAACAACCGACCGTGCGGAGGCATATGCGCTTTGGATGGACGCGCCGAACCCGATGGTGACGTTTTTCAAAACGCTGAACGTAACGCCGCTCGTTCGGCTCAGTCGAAGAAAGGGTCTGAAATTTAATATGCTGCTCTGCTTCTGCATCGGGCGGGCGGCGACGGGCATCCGTCAGTTTTACATGCTGCCCGTGGGGCGCGATCTGATGCGATATGATACCATTGCGGTAAATACGATCGTGAAAAACGCGAACGGCGAGGTATCCTCCTGCGATGTGCCGTTTTCCGATCGCCTTGCGCAGTTCAACGCCGATTATCTGCGCCTGACGCGACAGGTTGCCCAGAGCTGCGAAAATCACGATCTGACGGACAGCATGGTGATCGGCACATCCGCCATTATCGATACTGAAATCGATGGCGCGGTGGGCATGAACAGCGGAATTTTCAACAATCCGTTTATCATCTGGGGCAGATATCACAGGGGGCTTTTTAAAACCACGCTGAAGCTTTCGTTCCAGTTCCATCATACGCAGATGGACGGCGCGCATGCGGGTCAGTTTTTGCGGCGGCTTCAGGAAAATATCGATGGGATCGGTGCGGCGTATGATGCATGAGAATACATTTTCTCCCTATATGGTCAGAATGCTTACCGAGGGGGATATTCCAACGATTCTGAAACTGTATGAAAGCAATTCGGAGTATTTCAGATATTGTCCGCCCAATCCCACATGGGCGAGCGTACAGGATGATATGCTTGCGCTGCCGCCCGCGAAGACGATGGCGGAGGCTCGATTTTCAATTCACCGGATTGGAATTTGAAAGGGCGCATTCTGTCGTTCTGGAAGCGGAAAAAATGCTGTAGTGAGGAAACGCAGATGGATGCAATACCGGAATTAAATGATAAACTGGATGCGGATACGTTTCGCAGCTATTATTATCTGCAACAGGAGCTTATCGATTTCTGCCGGAAAAACGCCTTGCCGGTTTCGGGCGGCAAGCGGGAATTGACGGATCGAATCGCCTGTTTTCTGGAAACGGGGAAGATACCTGCATTCCGCGCCAAACGCAAAACGACAGCGCGGACAGATATGATTTCCGAGGATGCGATCGCCTGCTGGAAGTACAAAAAGAGCCTGTCGGGACATAACCGATATGAGCGATCCGATTTAACGGCGTTGGACTTATGATATTTGGAAAAGGGATAGAAACGGCAAAAAACGTCGAGAAGATTTTGGCACGGCGCGGTATACTGTGATTCGCAGGAGGAAGAACGCATGAAGGAACAGGTACTGGCCGTGCAGCGGATGCAGGATTACATCGAAAAAAACTGTTCGGAGGAAATCGGCTTAACTGAACTGGCGCGCGCATCGATGTTTTCTCCGTGGTATTCCTATCGTTTGTTTCGGGAATATCTGAATCTTACGCCCACGGAATACATTCGCAAATACCGGCTTACGCGGGCGGCGAAGCAGCTGCGCAGCGGAGATACGAAGATCATCGATGCGGCGTTTGCGGCGGGCTTTGTCAATGTGGATACCTTTACGCGGGCGTTCTATCGGGAATTCGGTCTGAAGCCGAGCGATTACCGTAAGCATCCCGTACCGATTGTGTTCTTCATTCCCTACAGCGCAAAACTGCGCGAACTGCGAAAGGAGAATATCGATATGTCCAACATCCAGACCGTTTTTATTCAAATGATTCGAAAGCCGGCGCGAAAGTGCATTATCAAGCGCGGACGGAACGCGGAGGATTATTTTCCGTATTGCGAGGAGGTCAGCTGCGATGTATGGGGCATTCTGACCAGCATGGAATCCCTCTGCGGCGAACCCGTTTCCATGTGGCTCCCGCCGAAGTATAAAAAGCCGGACACTTCCACCTATGCACAGGGCGTGGAGGTCGAAACCGATTATGCGGGCGCAATCCCCGATGGCTATGATGTGATCGATCTGCCCGAAGCGGAATATATGATGTTTCAGGGTCAGCCATTTCGCGAGGAGGATTACTGCGAAGCGATCCGCATCGTGCAGAGCGCGATGGACAGCTATGATCCGTCCATAATCGGATATTTCTGGGACGATGCAAACCCGCGCATTCAGCTGGAACCGCGCGGCGCGCGCGGCTATATCGAAATGCGCGCGGTCAAAAGGACCAACCAATAATTCGATTTTCCGAATCAGCGGTGGAAATCCCTTTTTGTATGTGCTATGATATATGCAAAGCGATACGGAAAGAGGAATTGCAGCCTATGATCGGCCCGAACCCGAACAGCATTTATCCCAACGAACAGATCAAACAGATCGTGTACATCAAAAACGTGATTACCCGCCCCAACATCATCGTCGGCGATTATACCTATTATGATGATGTGGACGGCGCGGAGAACTTCGAAGATCACGTGACGCATCATTATGCGTTTCTGGGCGATAAATTGATCATCGGAAAATTCTGCGCCATCGCACGAGGCATAGAATTTGTAATGAACGGCGCAAACCATAGAATGAACAGCGTAAGCACCTATCCGTTCAATATCATGGGCGGCGGTTGGGAAAAATTTGCGCCGACGCTTGACGATCTGCCGCTGAAGGGCGATACGATCGTGGGCAACGATGTATGGATCGGGCAGAACGTAACCGTTATGCCGGGCGTGCATATCGGCGACGGCGCAATTATCGGCGCAAATTCGGTCGTGGCGCGGGATATTCCGCCGTATGCCATCGCGGCGGGGAATCCCTGTCGGGTGATTCGGCGTCGCTTTGATGAAGAATTTACGGAATATCTTTTGAAACTGCAATGGTGGAATTGGGATGCGGAAAAAATCTTTCGAAACATGGAAGCGCTGTGCAGCGGCGATTTGCGGAAGATACAAAGCATAGCGAATGAATACAATACTTTTTGACGGAGCCGGAAACGGCTCCGTTATTTTGCATATATGCAGTTGATTATTCAAAATCAATTGGCTATAATGAATGTATCGCGGATCGATGAAGAGGGGGGAATTACAGATGTACGGAATCCATGGCAATCTGGGCTTTGGCTTTATGCGCCTGCCGATGCGGAAAAAAGAAATCGACATGGATAAAACCATGCAGATGGTGGATGCGTTTCTGGATGCGGGCTTTAATTACTTTGATACCGCGCACGGCTACTTGCAGGGCAGGAGTGAAACGACGCTAAAAACCTGCCTGACCGACCGTTATCCCCGCGACCGATACATACTGACCGACAAGCTGACGGCGAATTTTTTCAAGACGGAGGCGGACATTCGCCCGCTGTTTCAGCAGCAGCTGGAAGCCTGCGGCGTGGAATACTTTGATTTTTATCTGATGCACGCGCAGGGCGCGACCAACTATTCGCATTTCAAGGCGTGCCGCGCCTATGAAACGGCGTTTGCGCTGAAGGCGGAGGGCAAGGTGCGCCATGTGGGCATTTCATTCCATGATCGACCCGAAATGCTGGAACAAATTTTGACGGAATATCCGGAAATCGAAGTTGTTCAAATTCAGTTTAACTATCTGGATTATGATGATCCCGCTGTGCAGAGCCGCGCCTGTTATGAGGTTTGCGTAAAGCACAATAAGCCTGTGATCGTGATGGAGCCGGTAAAGGGCGGAAACCTGGTAAACCTTCCGGAAGATGCGAAGGCGGTGCTGGACGAACTGCACGGCGGCAGCTATGCAAGCTATGCGCTGCGATTCGCGGCGGGCTTTCCGGGCATCATGATGGTGCTCTCCGGCATGAGCAATCTGGAACAGGTGCAGGACAATACATCGTTTATGCGTGATTTCCAGCCGCTGAACGATCGCGAGCATGAGGCGGTTTCGAAGGTGCAGAAGATTTTCCACGACAAGCATCTGATCCCGTGCACATCCTGCCGCTATTGCACGGACGGCTGCCCGAAGCATATTTTCATACCGGATCTGTTCGCCGTGATGAACGCAAAGCAGATTCACCACGATTGGAATGCGGATTATTACTATGAGGAAGTGCATACCGCGCCGGAGCGCAGGGCTTCCGATTGTATCAAATGCGGCAAGTGCGAAAAGGTATGCCCGCAGCATTTGCCGATTCGCGATCTGCTTGCGGATGTGGCGAAGGAATTCGATAAGCATAAATAAGACTGACAGCATAGTTAAATACGTTTGCAGGCAAGCTGTATTACAGCGATGCTTCAAGATAGAAAGGAGATTCCAATGAAAGAGGTCAAATCCCCCAAGAAACCATTGCTGTACTACTATCTGATCATCACCGCCGCGATTTTAATCTTCAACCTGATCTTTACGCCCTTGCTGCTTCGTGAACAGGTGAAGGACGTCGATTATGGAACGTTCATGTCCATGATCGAAAAGAAGGAAATTGGCGAAGTGCAGGTAGAGGATTCCGAAATCATCTTTACCGATAAGGACAACGCCAATATCTACAGCACCGGCGCGATGGATGATCCTACGCTCACGCAGCGCCTGTATGAATCCGGCGCGAAGTTTACCAAGGAAGTGCAGCAGACGACTTCGCCGCTGGTCAGCTTCCTGCTGACGACCATCCTGCCGCTGCTGATCTTCATCGGCATCGGTCAGTATCTGAGCAAAAAGCTCACGGAACAGATGGGCGGCAAGAATTCCATGATCTTCGGCTCCGCCGGAAAATCCAATGCGCGGGTGTACGTGCAGTCCACCAAGGGCATCCATTTCAGTGATGTGGCGGGCGAGGACGAAGCCAAGGAAAGCCTTTCCGAAATCGTGGATTATCTGCACAACCCTGAAAAATATACCGAAGCGGGCGCATCCATGCCGAAGGGCATCCTGCTCGTAGGCCCTCCCGGAACCGGCAAAACCATGCTCGCCAAGGCGGTCGCGGGCGAAGCGAACGTGCCGTTCTTTTCCATTTCCGGTTCGGAATTCGTGGAAATGTTCGTGGGCATGGGCGCATCCAAGGTGCGTGATCTGTTTAAGCAGGCGAAGGAAAAAGCGCCCTGCATCGTATTTATCGATGAAATCGACGCCATCGGTCAGAAGCGCAGCGGCGGCGTGAACGGCGGAAATGATGAACGCGAACAGACGCTGAACCAGCTGCTTACCGAAATGGACGGCTTTGAGGGCAACAACGGCGTGATCATTCTGGCGGCCACCAACCGCCCCGAATCGCTGGATCCCGCGCTGACCCGTCCCGGTCGTTTCGATCGGCGCGTGCCTGTGGAGCTGCCGGATCTTGCCGGACGCGAAGCGATTCTGAAGGTGCACGCCAAGAAGATCAAAACGGCGGACGATGTGAATTTCCACACCATCGCGCGCATGGCTTCCGGTGCATCCGGCGCGGAACTTGCGAATATCATCAACGAAGCGGCGCTTCGCGCGGTTCGCAACGGGCGCACGATCGTAAACGAAGCGGATCTGGAGGAAAGCATCGAAGTGGTCATCGCCGGTTATCAGAAGAAGAGCGCCGTGCTTTCCGATCAGGAAAAGAAGGTCGTCGCGTATCATGAAATCGGCCATGCGCTTGTGGCGGCGCTGCAAAATCATTCCGCGCCCGTGCAGAAGATCACGATTATTCCGCGTACCTCCGGCGCGCTGGGCTATACCATGCAGGTGGATACCGGCGATAAATATCTGATGACCAAGCAGGAGATCGAAAATAAGATTGCAACCTTTACCGGCGGACGCGCGGCGGAAGAGGTCGTATTCGGCGAAATCACCACCGGCGCATCGAACGATATCGAACAGGCGACGAAGCTGGCGCGCAGCATGATCACCCGCTATGGCATGAGCGATGATTTCGATATGGTGGCGCTGGAAACGGTGAACAATCAATATCTGGGCGGCGATGCGTCGCTCGCGTGCTCGGCGGAAACGCAGCGCGAAATCGATCGCAAGACGATCGATCTGGTACGCGCGCAGCATGAAAAGGCGAAGAATCTGCTGCTGGCGAACCGCAAAAAGCTGGATGTGCTGGCGCAGTTCCTCTACGAAAAGGAAACGATTACCGGCGATGAATTCATGGCGATTCTGAATCGAGAGGAGGATGCACAATGAGGAGCCGTTCGCATTTTGACTGGCTCGATCTTCTGGAAGGAATCCTGCTGATTCTGCTCGGCGGTTATACGCTGATTCGCCCCGCCAGCGCGATTACCGGAATCGTGATGCTGTACGGCGCGATGGCGGTGATCACGGGCATTGCGGATATTCTGTTGTACATCCGCGTGGAACGCTTTACGGGCTTCGGACCGGTGCTTTCGCTGATTACCGGCACGCTGAGCGTGATGGCGGGTTTGATGCTGCTGGTGTATCCCACCGCGGGCACGATCGCCATGACGGTGCTGTTCCCGATCTGGTTCATCGCGCATTGCGTATCGCGGCTGGCAGGTTTGAACGCCATTCGGGTGTTCTCCGGCGAATTTGCATATTATTTTACGCTGATTCTGAACATTCTGGGTCTGATACTCGGCACGCTGATGCTGATCGATCCGTGGGTTTCGCTGATGTCCATTCGGTACATCATCAGCTTCTATCTGCTGCTGCTGGGAATCGATTGCGTGATTCTGGCGGTGCGGCAAATCAACGCAAATAAATAAAATGATTGGGACGGAGCGCGAATGCGCTTCGTCCCAACAGACCACTGACAAACGCCGCAACCGCAGAAATTTTCCGAAACACTTCTAATGAAGTGAAAATTTCTGCTTACTGCGTCAACGTGGGCTGCAAAATCGGTTACATACGTCCGTGTATGCGCCCTCATTTGCAGCCCGCATTTCCTTATCTTGCAGCGTTTTTCAGGGTCTGGCAGTCTGTTGACTTTGTCAACATCCTGATGGGGCGAAGCATTTACGGCTTCGTCCCATATTGCATATTGTAAAGCTTTTATTTCTGCTTCAGCTTCAAACCGTCCTTGAACGCGGTTCCGACGCGCTCGGTTACTTTATAATAGCCGCTGGTGAAGGGATCGTAGGCGATCGCGCCGACCTTCGAAATATTGATCTTGCCATCGCACATAACGCTTTCATCGGCGGTAACGTTTACCACCTTGCCGATCACGCCGCAGCCGTAGGTATCGCTCTGGAATTCAATGAATTTGCATTCCAGACAGATGGGGAATTCATTCACCACCGGCGCGTCCACGCATTCGGCATGGCTCGCGGTCATGCCACTGCGGGCAAATTTATCCGGCGCGCGGTTTCCGGATTCCACGCCGAAATAATCCGCTTCCACAACGTGTGCGGCGTCCGCGATGCTTACGGTGAAAGCGCCGCGCGCCTTGATGTTCTGCACCGTCTTATGCGTTTCCGAAAGGTTCAGCGCCACGATGTCGCTGTCGATCATGGTGCCCCAGGCGGCGTTCATCACGTTTACGCTGCCGTCCTCGTTGTAGGTGGCGATCATCAAAACCGGCATCGGGAAAATTCCGTCGGTAACATTCAATTTTGTTCTCATCATCGTATCTCCTTTCAGACAATTGACAGGATGTACCATCCCGCCTATAATTATAACAAATCAGCATGGAATTTCAAGCGGAAATTCGGAGGGATACGGCATGTTCAGAGAGATGCGCAGAAAGAGCAGGGCAGTTGGCGATGCGGAGGCAAAGGCGCTTCTGCACAGCGCGCGAATCGGAATTCTGGCGGTGAACGGCGATGGGGGATACCCTTACGCGGTTCCGGTTAATTATCTGTACGATGAAGAAAATGACCGGATTATTTTCCACGGCGCGCGCGCCGGACATAAGGCGGATGCGCTGAACGCATCGGATCGGGTTTGCTTTACCGTATATGGAAATGAAGTGGTAAAAAAGGAAAGCTGGGCGCCGTTTGTGCAGAGCGTCGTAGCGTTCGGCAGGTGCCGCCCGCTGCAAAAGCCGGATGAAGCGCTGGATGCGCTCACGCGGCTTGCGCTGAAATACTATCCGAATATGGATGAGGTCGATCGCGAAATCCAAAAGAGCGGGGAAGCGGTCTGCGTGTTCGAAATCCAAATCGAACACATGCGCGGAAAAGAGATTCAGGAAAAGTAAGAAAGAATAAAATCAGCGCCGCAGGCGGAACGCTCCGTCTGCAGCGCTGTCAGCATCATGAATGCGTTTTTGTGTCAAATCGAACTGTAATTGCGGTACCGACGTTTATCCGGCTTTCCACGGAAATGCTTCCGTGGTGCAGCTGCACGGCGTGCTTTACGATCGAAAGTCCCAGCCCCGTACCGCCGGACTGGCGGGAATGGCTCTTATCCACGCGATAGAAGCGTTCAAAGATCTTGCTTTGATGCTCCGGCGCGATGCCAACGCCCGTATCCTGTACGCGCAGCAGAACCGCGTCCGCATCCTGCGAAAGATTGATTTCCACGCTGCCGCCATCGCGATTGTACTTGATGGCGTTATCGCACAGGTTGTATACGATTTCGTACAGCAGGCGGCGAACGCCGGTGATGACACCTTCCGATCCGGTAACCTTCAGGGAAACATCCTTCTGACGGGCAGCATCGGCAAGGTTTTCGCAAACCTCCTCGGAAAGAACGCGAAGCGATACGCTTTCCATCGGCATATCCACGCCTTCGTCCAACTGTGACAGGCGGATGATATCGTCGATCAGATTTACCAGCCGCGTGGCTTCCTTGCGGATGCGATCTACGAATCGCGGAATATCCGCTTCCTTTACGATCCCGTTTTCCAGCAGTTCCGCCGAGCCGATGATGGATTGCAGCGGGGTTTTCAGTTCATGGGATACGTTGGCGGTAAATTCCTGCCGATTCTGTTCCGCGTTCGCCTGATCGGTAATATCATATGCCAGAATTACCGTGCCCTGCACGGCGTTATCCGATGCGATGCGGCTCAGATCGAATTGGTAGATTCGTCCGTTTCGCTGATCACGGAAGAATGCCCGCCCGTCCGCGCGGGCGTTTTCCAGCGCGGTGCGCATGTTCTGGCTGCGATCGATGGTCAGAATATCGTTGCCGATGGGATCATCGCCCGCGCCGAACAGGCGGCGCGCCGCGGGGTTGATGCTGATGATTCTGGCGGATGTATCCAGCAGCACCAGCGCTTCCTTCATGTTGGCGGTAATCTGGTTAAATTCGTTCTGCTTGCGCTCCAGCGTCCACATCTGTTCCTTGATTTCCTGTCGCTGCGCGTGAATGCGGTGCAGCAGGGGAGAAAGCTCTTCGTAGGCGTCATTCTCCAGCGGCGCATCCAGATTCAGCCGGTTCAGCGGCTCCACCACGCGCTTGGCGATACGATGGGCGATCCACGCGGAAATGGCGATCGCGATCACAAATACGATGCAGATCGGCTGCAGCATGCCCAGCAGCAAAAGCACCGCCGTGGCGCGGCTCACCGATATGCGAAGCACGCTGCCGTCCGAAAGGCGAACGGCTTCATAGATCGTCTGTTCCGTCAGGGTGGCGGATTGGCGCGTGCTGCTGCCGGTGCCGGTCAAAAGCGCTTCGCGGATTTCTTCGCGATCCGCGTGGTTTTCCATCGCAGCCGCGTCCGCCTGATTATCGAACAATACCGTTCCGTCCGCCGCAACCCAGGTCAGACGGTAGCGATCCATATCCAGATCTTCCAGATAACGAATACCGATTTCCTGTACCGCGTTGGCGGCAAGATGCAGTTCATCTTTCAATTGCGTCTGCTGAAGCTGATTGAAATAGGGATACAGCGCGCCCAAATTGATCGCAATCGTGGCGATCAATACCGCGACCACTGCGGCGATGATCGATTTGAATATCTTACTGGTCATGTTCTACCTCCCAGCGGTAACCCACGTTGCGCACGGTTTCAATGTTTTTTCCATAGGCTTCCAGCTTCTGGCGCAGGGTGCGGATGTGGGAATCCAGCGTGCGGGAATCGCCCATGTAATCCATGTTCCATACCTGCGAAAAGAGCTGCTCGCGCGTGTATACCATGCCCGGATGGGACAGAAACAGGTGCAGCAGTTCAAATTCCTTATAGGTCAGCCGAACGCGCTTGCCGTCCACAAAAACGGTGTGTTCGTCCAGATTGATCGTAAGTCCGCCGGTTTGCAGAAGCTTGGCGGTCTGCTGCGGCTGCGTTCGGCGCAGCACCGCCTTTACGCGCGATACCATCTCCATCACGCTGAACGGCTTTACGATGTAATCATCCGCGCCCAGATCCAATCCGTGAATGCGATCGTATTCCTGTCCCTTCGCGGTGGCGAGAATTACCGGAATCGAATTGTATTCGACCGATTTTTTCATGCGCGATAAAATCTCAACGCCGTCCATGCCTGGAAGCATTACATCCAGCACGATCAATTCCGGCTTTTCCCGCTTTAGAGCTTCCCAGCAAGCTGTTCCATCCTCGAAGCCGCGGGTTTCAAAGCCCGCGGCGTTCAATGCATACATTTCAATATCCCGAATTCCAGCGTCATCCTCAACGCACCAGATCATGGCGCAACCTCCTCGTGTGTACCGGTTACGGAATAAATCACCCATTCGGCGATGTTGGTCGCGTGGTCGCCGATGCGTTCGAAATACTTCGCGATCATCAGAAGATCCAGCGCAAATTCACCCTCGGTGGGATTATTCGCGATCAGGGATATTATACCACACTTAATCCTGGAAAAAAAGTCGTCTACGATATCATCCTGATCAATTACTTCCTTGGCGAGCTTTACATCCTTCCGAACGAACGCGTCCACGCTCGAAGTGACCATTTTGATGGTTTCCCGCGCCATTTCCGCGATCAGATCCACATCCGCCATCGTGCGCCCGTTTAAAAAGGATACGATTTCGGCGATATCCTCCGCCTGATCGCCGATGCGTTCCATATCGGTGATCATCTTCAGCGCGGCGGAAATCAGGCGCAGATCGCGGGCGACCGGCTGCTGATGCAGAAGGAGCTTCATGCAGCGGCTTTCGATATCGCGCTCCATCTGATCAATGGCGGAACCGTTTTCCTTTACCTGCTCGGCAAGCTTCTTATCGCCGTCTACCAGCGCTTTGGATGCAGATGCGATGGCTTCTTCGCACATCGCGCCCATTTCAATGATTTCGCGGTTCAGCTCAAACAGCTGTTCATCAAAACGATTCCTCATGATCAACCAAACCTCCCTGTGATGTAATCTTCGGTGCGCTTATCCTGCGGCTGGAAGAAGATGGTATCGGTCTTATCGAATTCTACCAGATCGCCCAGCAGGAAGAACGCGGTATAATCGGATACGCGCACGGCCTGCTGCATATTGTGCGTCACCATAACGATGGTGTATTTTTCCTTCAGTTCTACTACCAGTTCCTCAATGCGGGAGGTGGAGATCGGATCCAGCGCGGATGTGGGTTCATCCATCAGAAGCACCTTCGGCTGTACCGCCAGCGCGCGGGCGATGCACAGGCGCTGCTGCTGACCGCCGGACATGCCCAGCGCGTTCTTTTTCAGCCTGTCCTTTACTTCATCCCAGATCGCCGCATCGCGCAGGGCGCGCTCCACGATTTCATCCAGCTTTACCTTGGCGGTTACGCCGTGCGTGCGCGGGCCGTAGGCAACGTTATCATAAATGCTCATCGGGAAGGGGTTCGGCTTCTGGAATACCATGCCGATTTCCTTGCGCAGATTGTTCACATCCACGTCGCGGGCGAAGATGTCCTTGCCCTCGTAGCGCACGTCGCCGGTGATCTTCACGTTCGGAATCAGATCGTTCATGCGGTTCAGCGTTTTCAAAAACGTGGATTTTCCGCATCCGGAAGGGCCGATCAGGGCGGTGATGCTCTTTTCGGGGATTTCGATGTTGATGTCGTTGAGCGCCTTGTGATTCCCATACCACAGGCACATGTCTTTCACGGTAATGATCGGCTTCATAATGCTCTCCTTTTTGCGAAATGCTTCTGCACCAGCGTTGCCGCGGTGTTGATCAACATGGTAAGTACCATCAGTATTGCGGCGATGGCGAAGGCGGCGCCAAATTCGCCCTGCTCCTTGGCGTATACGTACAGGGCGACGGTCAGCGTAGCGCCCGGCGCGGAAAGTCCGTTGATGATTCCGTTCACCGCGTGCGCAAATCCGGCGGTGAACAGAAGCGCCGCGGATTCGCCCAATATGCGTCCGACGGACAGAATGCAGCCCGTAATTACGCCGTCCACGCAGCCCGGCAGCACCACCGTGCGCACGACGCGCCATTTGCCCGCGCCCAGACCGAACGCGCCTTCGCGGTAGGACTGCGGAACGGTTTTCAGGCTTTCCTGCGTGGTGCGCATGATCGTCGGCAGATTCATGATCACCAGCGTCAGCGCGCCCGCCATCAGGCAGGTGCCCATGCGGTTGGAAAACAGCAGCATACCAACAAGCCCGTAGATGATCGAAGGAATGCCGGAAAGCGTTTCCGCCGCATATTCGATCATGCCCACGATCCGCTTGTTGGATGCGTATTCCGTCAAATAGATCGCCGCGCCCACGCCCAGCGGCAGCACGATCAGCAGCGTCGCCAGTACGATGTATACGGTGTTCAGAATATCGGGCAGAATGCCAATGCGCTCGGTCAGATAGCTGGGCGCGGTGGACAGAAATTCCCAGCTGAGGTTGGGAATGCCGCGTATCAGCACATAGATTACCAGAAACAGTGTAAGGGAGGCGGTCAGCGCGGTGGACAGGAGCATCAGCGCCTTCATCACGATGGCGTAGCCGTGCCTCTTTTTAGACAGCGTTTGATTCAGCATATTTTACTCCTTTTCCCGCTTCAGGAAGAAATTCAGCGTGGCGTTGATCAGCATGATGAACAAAAACAGCACCAGCGCGATGGAGAACAGTGCCTGTCTTTGCAGACCGCTGGAATAGGACATTTCGCTCGATACCGCCGTGGTCAGGAATCGGACGCTCTGGAACAGAGAATCGGGCATGTTCGCCGCGTTGCCGGAAACCATCATAACCGCCATCGCTTCGCCGATGGCACGGCCGACGCCCAATACCACCGATGCGGCGATGCCGCTGCGGGCGGCGGGCTTCGAAACGCGGAAATAGGTTTCGATCGGCGTTGCGCCCAGGGCGAGGGAAGCATCCTCATATTCCTTTGGAACCGCGTCCAGCGCCGTGATCGACATTTTGATGATCGAAGGCAGAATCATGATCGCCAGCACGATGATCGCCGCCAGCAGGCCGGAACCATCGGGCACGGAAAATACCTTTCGAATCGTGGGCACCAGCACCAGCATACCCACCAGACCATACACCACTGAAGGGATGCCCGCCAGCAGGCTGACCGCCGCCTGCATCGCGGATTTTATCTTCGGCGGCGCGAGCTTCGATAGATACATCGCCGTCAGGAAGCCGATCGGCACGCCCAGAATGATCGCACCGGCGGTTCCGTATACGCTGGTCAGGATGAACGGCAGGATTCCGTATTCCGGCTCGGCAGCGGTGGATGCCCATCTCCTGCCGAACAGGAAATCGGCAAGCCCGATTTCGCGGATCGCGGGGATGCCGGAAATCACCAGATAGATTGTAATCAGCAGCACGCATCCAACCGTGATCAGCCCAAGCAGCAGAAATATGCCGTGAATGATCTTTTCAAAAATCTGATTTTTCTTCATATATGTTCAGCCTCATGAAAGATAAAGCAATGGGCGGCCGCCGGAGCTGCCGCCGTCAGACCTCTGACAAACGCCGCAACCGCAGAAATTTTCTGAAATACTTCTAACGAAGTAAAAATTTCTGCTTGCTTTGTCGGCTGCGCTTGCAAATTCGGTCATTTAGATTTACTAAACTTCCTCATTTGCAAGCTTGCCTCCGCGCCTTGCGACGTTTCTCAGGGTCTGCAATAGCGTTTGCCTTGCGTCAGTTCGCAGGAACCGCACCAGCCGCCGCGATGATTTCGCCTGCTTCGGTGGAAAGCGCGTAGTCGAAGAACTTCTGTGCAGCTTCGCTCAGCGCTTCGCCGGTTCTGGTTACCAGTACGAAGGGGCGCTGTACCACGTATTCGCCGTTCTTGATCGCATCCTCGGTGGGGGCTACGCCGTCAACGGTCACAGCCTTTACGGTGCTCTTGATGGAAGCGGCGGATGCATAGCCGATTGCGTTCGGGTTCTGGGATACGGTGGTGATCACATCGCCGGTGGAGGTCAGCTCCTGACGATACTTGCAGGCGTCCTTGGTATCGGTGATGGTTTCGAAGCCATCGCGGGTACCGGAACCGGCTTCACGGCCGATCAGAACGATTTCCGCATCGCTGCCGCCAACTTCGCTCCAGTTGGTGATTTCGCCGGTGTAGATCTTGGCGATATCTTCAAGGCTCAGATCGGAAACCGGATTTTCGGGATGCACGATGATCGCGATGCCGTCCAGCGCCACTACGGTGCCGGTCAGACCGGAAGCAACTTCTTCATCCTTCAGTGCGCGGGAGGAAAGGCCGATATCGCAGCGTCCTTCCTGAACTGCCTGAATGCCGGAGCCGGAGCCGGTGGGATTGTAGGTAACGCTGATGCCGGTTTCATTCTGGAAAGCCTCGCCCAAGGCACCGATTACCTTTTCCATGGAGGTGGAACCATCGGTGGAAACGCTGCCTTCCGCGATCGCGGAGCCCGCTGCGGCGCAGATCGCCAGGATGCAGGTCATCATAATCACAATAATCTTCTTCATCTTTCATTTCTCCCTTCGGAATTTTCTCTCTGATGTTCTGTAGCTCATCTCTGCTACGGTTATTATGATAAAGTTCGCGGGTGAAATGAAAAATACATGAAATGTGAAATCTATCTCAAATCCCCAAATTGCGCAAAAAAACGTAAAAAACGATCCGCACCGAAATTCGATACGGATCGTTTGCGGGAAATGGGCTACAATGGCGCGCCGTCCTCCGGCGGCAGGCGCTTTCTGCGGTAGAAATAATAGGGAATCATTACGGACAACAGCGATGCGATCCAGGAAACCGGTTCCGTATAAAACAGCACATCGCTGCCCAGCCAGATAATCGCCAGCTTTACCATGCCGATGCGGGCGAACGTTTCTACAAAGCCGGAAATCATCGACCAGATCGAATCGCCGATCGCCTGCAAATGGCTTCTGTATACGTAGATCAAATACAGGAACGGCAGCGAAATCGCCATATTCGTAAGAAAGCGCTTTGCAACGGCGATGGCCTCGGCAGCGCCCGCTTCATCCACATTCAAAAACAGCTGCGGCAAAACGCCGCGCAGCGCGAGCAGCGGAAGCATTACGGCGATCGCCCCGCCGATTGCCATCAGATTGCAGGTTCTTACGCTTGCGCGCACCCGTTTGTACAGCTTTGCGCCGTAATTCTGCGAAGCAAACGTGGTAAACGCCGCGCCCAGCGCGATTGCGCTGCATTCCAATATGCCGTAGAGCTTGTTTACGGCGGTATATCCCGCCACAAAGCTGCTGCCCTGCAGATTGATCACCGATTGTACGAAAAGTCCGCTGGTGTTGATCACGGTATATTGAATTGCCAGCGGAAGCCCGAACAGCAAAAGCGCTCGCAGAAGCTTTGGATTGATTTTCCATGCGTCCCTGTCCAGATGGACGCAATCGATCCGGCGAATTCGGGCAAGGCAGAACAGGAAGGAGAAAAGCTGGCTCAGCACGGATGCGATCGCCGCGCCGAACACGCCCCAGCCAAAGCCCATCACGAACAGCAGATCCAGCGCGATATTCATCAGCGCGGCGATGATCATCGCCCATAACGGGGATTTGCTGTCGCCAAACGCGCGCAGAATCGAAGCGGTCAGGTTGTAGCCGGTTACGATGATCGTGCCCGCCGCCATGGTGGTTAAATAGGTGGTCGCATCCTTTAATATGTTGGCGGGCGTATCCAGCGCCGTCAGTACCGGCTTGGCCAGCGTCACGCCCGCGATGGTGAAGACCGCGGCGATGATAACAGAAAGCAGCGCGGACATGGTGATCGTCTGATTCAGCATCCGATCATCGCGGCTGCCGTAATAGCGGGATACGAAGGTAGAAAAGCCCTGCGTCATCACCTGCATGCTCATCAGGATGATCCAATACGTCCAATCGGTGCAGCCCACGGCAGCGAGCGCATCCACGCCCACGCCGCGGCCTACGATGGCGGCGTCTACGATCATATACAGCTGCTGTCCGAGGTTGGTCAGAATTACGGGAAAGGCGAATTTCAGCATCAGCCGCACGGGGTTTCCGCGGGTCATATCGAGGGTGCTCAAGTACAAAAACTCCCATTCAATAGCATTTGTACCATTATCGCACAGAAATGCCGATAAGTCCATGCCGCGCAATGATTATTTAACGATGAACATACAAACTATATGATATAATAGGATAGAAGCATTTTAATGGGAGGGCGGCGCGTATGCGAACGGTAATCATCGGCGATATTCACGGCTGCGACCGCGCGTTTGCCGCGCTGCTGGATGCGACGCGCATCGATCCGGCGCGCGATACGCTCGTTCTGCTGGGCGATATTCTGGATCGCGGCCCCAACGCATGGGGCGTGTACCAGCGCGTTGTGCAATTTTCGGAAATCATGGGCGATCGATTTGTACTGCTGCGCGGCAATCATGAAGCATACTGGCTGCAAAAGAATCCAACCATCGCGCAGAAGCTTCTGCACAGCCGCGTGGGCAAGGGCAGCACGATCGCTTCCTTCCGCGAACACGGCGCGGATCTTTCCGAATGTGCGCGCTGGATCGAAGCGCATTCCGTACTTTATTATGAGCAGGATGCGTTTCAATGCGCGCACGCGGGCGTATGCGTGGAGCCGATCGAGCGCAACGATCCGGATGTGCTTCTGCACGATCATTCCATCGTGCGGGAAAACCGGTATCAGGGCAAGCTGACCATTACCGGTCATCTGGCGCTGCGGGAGCCTGCGTGGTTCATGGGCGATGGAAAAAATATCCAGAAGCTTGCAAGCCGGCGGGAATATGAGCTTCCGCGCCGCGGCGTAATCTGCATCGATACCGGCTGCTGCATGGGCGGCACGCTGACTGCGATGGCGATTGAAAATGATCGTTTCATGCTGTTCGCGGTGCAATAGCGGTTTATCGCCCGCCCGTCTGCGTTAAATAGAAGCTTTGCGCGATGATGGGCGTGATTTCATCATCGGACATGGTTCCATCCAGCCGCACGCCGATCCAGTGGGTTTTGTTCATGTGATACGCGGGCACGATGGCGGGATACGCCGATTTCAGAAAATCGCCGTCCATCGGATTACATTTTACATTGATCCATATGCAGCCCTCGTGTTCAAATATGTAGGCGAAGGATTTTCGATTGGTTTTGTGGCGCATCACCGTCCAGTTGGAATCGTGGAACGGATAATCTTCATATGCGTCGGCATACGCAAGGCACATTTCAATCGCTTCGCGGCGCGTTTTCACGGATCGTCGCCTCCTTTTTTGAAAATTATACCACATCTGCCATTTTTTGTCATTTCGGAAATTGACGAAATCTGCCCGAAGTTCAATATTTTGTTACACGATAAACCGGCAACAAAATACGATTCATCATCGTCTATACAAGTGAAATCAGATATGGAGGTTGGATGATGAAAAAAGTTCGCACGCTGCTGGCGATTGTACTGGCGATCGCGCTTTTGGCGTCCATTGTGTATATCACGGAGGCGGAACAGAGCGCGGATGCGGGGGAATGGCAGGCAGACCTGACGAAACTGATGAATCCGGACGATGTGCCTAAAATTCATGTCATTCGGTCGGAAAATACAAATGCCGCAGGCGGTGCGGCGCAGACGCACGATATCGCCTGTGAAATCACGGTAAACGATGTCGCCTTCGGCTGCGAATTTACGTTCGATGTGCTGAATGCGAACGCAGTGGACTGGGACAGCGTTCAGCAGCTGCTGGGGCAGATCGTGACCGAAGCGGCGCGAACCTCCGGCAGCGCACCCAAGCCGTTTGCCAAGGCGATCCATAAGGCGCTGACAAACGCCATGAAGGATGCGCAGGCGGACGAGGCGGGCAATCTGCCCGCGTGGTCGAATCAGAACATCGCGCTGAACACGCTGCGTGTTTCCACGCCCTTCTATCCGGAGCTTTCCGTGGGCAAAAACGGCGATGCGACGAAGCGACTTCAGCAGAAGCTGATCGAGCAGGGCTTCCTGATCGGATCGGCGGACGGCTATTTCGGCGAACAGACGAAGAACGCCGTGATCGAGCTTGAAAACTATGTGCGTCAGCTGGAGCAGGAGCTGATCGACGCGCGCCCTACGGCAACGCCCGCGCCGATCGCAACTGCGCAGCCGGTCGCAACGAATGCGCCGACCGCCGCGCCCGCGGCAACCGCAAAGCATGTGCTCACGCTTCTGCCCGAAGAAACGCCCGCACCGACCGAGCAGCCCACCGCTTCCCCGACGGAAGCGCCGGTTGAAATGGAAGCGGCGGCAGATGCGGCGATCGAACCCGAATTGCAGCCCGCAACGCCCGCGGACGGCGTCGCCGAAGCGCTCCTGCAGGCGTACCTGTATTCGGAATCCTTCTGCACGGTGCACCGTGAATTGAAGGCAGGGGACAGCGGAATCGATGTGGAACGCATTCAGCGCAGACTGCGCATGCTCGGATGCAGCGTGGATGCAGTGGACGGCGCATATGGCGCCGGAACCACGCGTGGAATCCGCGTATTCCAGCATTACAACGGGCTTTCCGAAACCGGAATCGCCGATGCAGAAACGCAGCGAATCCTGTTTTCTGCAAGCGCCGTCGCGCCGAAGTACGCCATGCTCGCGCCCGGAAGCAGTGGCGATGCGGTCAAGCAGATGCAAACGCGGCTGAAGATCCTCGGATTTACGAACGCAGCGCCGGACGGCGATTACGGCGATAAGACCAAAACGGCGATCGAAACGCTGCAAACCTATATGCGCGATCGCGAAATCGCGGTGCTGCAGCAGTATTACGGCGAGGATCAGGATATCACCGATAAAATCACCATCGAAGTTAACGGCATTGCGGATTCCATGCTGCTGGAGGATTTCTATTCGGATCGGTTCCCGGCGATTCCGCAGCAGATGCAGAATGGATCGAAAAACGATGATGTGGTGCGCATGCAGCGCAGGCTGTACGGCCTGAACTATCTGGAAACCGCGCCGGACGGCGATTACGGCGGCAAGACCGAAAAGGCGGTTCGCGATTTCCAGAAGCGGCATAAGCTGAATCAGACCGGCGTGGCGGATGCGGAAACGCTTTCCCTGCTGTTTTCAGAAAATGCGTTGAAGGCGCTCAAGCCGTATCTGGTGAAGGTTTCCACCGGCGATCAGCGCGTATACGTGTACGGTCTGGACGAGAACAACGAATACACGGTGATGGTGAAAAAGATGAAGTGCTCCACCGGCAGGAATGCAACGCCCACGCCCGCGGGCACCTACACCTCCACCACCGGCCCCGGCGCGAGATGGCACTACTTTAAGAAGTTCGATTGCTGGGCGCAGTACGCCTATTATATCCAGGGCGATATCATGTTCCATTCCGTGCTGTACGGCGAAAAGGAAGGAAGGGTAACGCAAAGCTCGGTCAACAACCTGGGCCGCAAGGCTTCGCACGGCTGTGTTCGCCTGTCGGTAGAGGATGCGAAGTGGCTCTACCAGAACTGCCCGAGGGGAACGACGGTCGTCGTCTACTGATGAATTTGGATCGCGGCTGCGCAAGCGGGGGAATCGTCTCCCATTTGCGCGGCCGCTTTCGTTATACGGCGGCGGGTGCGCGCATAAGCTGAAGCAAACGCAGCGTAAGGGGGATGGCTATGCCGCTGAAGGTGATTCAAAAAGAAGTAGAAGCGGAGCGCAAAATCGGCTACCGCATGGCGCAGATGCAGGTGCGGGCGGAAACGCTGGTGCCCGGCGCGGGCAGAGATCCGATCGATGTATTGCTGTGGGATGCGAACGCGCATCTGATTCGAACGGACGTGCAATCCGGCCGCGTGGTGCTCGATGGCGGGGTCGTCTGTCAGGCGGTGTATCGCATGGGCGAGGAAACATCGCTTCGGGCGCTGACCGCGCGCACGAGCATCAGCCAGGCGGTGGATATCGATGGTGCGGAGGAGGGAATGCTGTCCCGCGCCAAGGTGATCGTGGACAGCACGGAAGCGCGGTATGAAAACGGGCACATGGTGTTTCAGGTGGGCTTAACGCTGTATATGTGGGTGATGCGCCTTGAAACGGTATCGCTGGTGGAGGGAATCGAAGCGGACGCATGCGTGCAGCAGAAAA
>JABLTK010162808.1_pt1 | contig 21578 bp, 15 predicted proteins | sample 7160131 | NCBI WGS metagenome assembly JABLTK01 (sample SAMN14651221, study PRJNA627086) | human gut metagenome | isolation source: feces | host: Homo sapiens
AAAATTGGTCGACATTTGATTCGTTCCATATCTCGAAATATTGGACACGACCCTTAAAATGCTTTGAAAGCGCGTCGATATAATTTTTCCAAGCCTGCAAACATTCGTCGCCGTAATAAAGCGGCACGTGGCCGACGCCGGTGGGATTTTTCATTTCCCCCATGTACAGTCCGTTCCCGAAACCGACGTTAAACCACGGCTTGATTCCGCGTTTCAGCAAATTGTCGACAACATCGTCGAGCCATTTGAAATCGTAAACGCCCTTTTGCTTTTCGGTTTTACTCCAACCGGTCTGACAGCGCGCCCATTTTATGCCGGTTGCCGCAAGTTTGTCGTAAACCATATTTGGATCGAAGATGTCCCTGTCGAGACATTCGAAACCTATCGATATGCGGGAATCGGAAATTTGAGACGACGAAAGGTGTTTTACCTTTCCCAATTCCTTCCAAGTGTTATTCGGCAAAGGAAGCGAAGGCTCGACTTCCTCCACTTTTTCGTAAAGTCCAAATGCCGACATCGCCGACGCCGCAACCGCAAACAACCCCAATAGTAATTTCTTATTCATAGGACTTTATGTTAATGCCGAAACGCTTTTTCGTCAATCGGAATAATTATAACATAAAAGAAAAATTATTACACAACGATTCGCAAAAATTTGCCGTATTGGGCGGCAGGGGAATTTTTATCACAGCAATTTGAGGCCTTCGTATTGGCGATAGATTTTTTCGTCGAACCGGTAAAGCATAGCGCCCCTTTTAGATTCCGATTTGTCGAACTTGCCCGTCGCCTTTATGTAGGGCAACTCGAAGATTTTTTTGCGGAAGTTGCGTTTGTCCAACGGGCGTCCGAGTATGGCTTCAAAAAGCTTGTTAAGCTTCGTAAGCGTAAAATTTTTCGTCAGCAGATAAAAGGCTGCCGCGGTAGTCAGGGCGTCGTTGCGCATCTTTTCCAAAGCGCATTCGGCGATGGCGTTGTGGTCGAATACAAGGCGCGGAATTTCGCTTATCTTAACCCAACAAGCCGAATGTTTATCGCTGAGCTTGTCGTCGTAATCCTTGCGGTTAATCAAGGCGTAATAACCCACCGTAACAACGCGCGCGCCAGAATCCCTGCCGGCGTTTCCGAATGCGCCAATCTGCTTGATATATATGTCGCTCAAACCCGTAATTTCTTCAAGGACGCGCCTCGCCGCAACGTCGACGTCCTCGTTCTCCTTTACAAATTCGCCTATCAAAGCCCATTCGCCTTTCAGGGGCGAATAGGCGCGGCGGGCTATAAGCATGTACAATTCGCCCGCGTCAAAACCGAATATCACGGAATCTACGGCGACGAAAAAACGCGGATATTTTTTATAATGCGACGGAGCATTTTTCATATCTGCACCCGCTATTTTTCCAGTTCCTGTTTTGACGGCAGAGGCGGAAATTTCGCGTGCGGCTCGCGCTGATACCAGAACGCAACGCTCGATATGTCGGAATGCTGCTTGTTATACTTCCAGTTCGCTTTCCAGCCCAAGTCTTGGGTCGTTATTTTCAAATCCGAGTTAAAACGGACGGGATCCGTTATATGCCAGCGGTACATTCCCAATTTCGTATCGATTTTGTAAGCTTTTCCGTCGCTTTTCGGCGGAAGTATAACCTCGTGCAATCCGCTGTAAGGCGTAGAAAACGTTATGTATTTTCCGCCGCGGTCGAAATTGTACGATCCGCAAATATAATCCTCAAAGCCCGTGCCGCAAATCGTGGGATAGTCCGTATCGCCGTCAATGTAGAATTTGACTTCGCCTTCGCCCCACCAGCCCGGTTCTTTGGGTATCCATGCAAAATACGCGCCGACATACTGGCCTTTCCCTTTTACGCCGTCGAGAATTGTATGCACCGAGTCGGGCGCCGGATTCGAGCGGCGGAACTGGGCGTGAAAATACGCTTCGTCGTCCCCGACTTCCGTCAAAGTATAGTTGACTTGATAATAAAGCCTAAAATCTTTGTCGGAAGCGTTTTCGACCGTTATTTTCGCGCTTTTGCGGAACGGCATCTTCCAATAACAGTTGAAAGCGCGGCCGGGATTTACGCAAACCGCAAGCGACGACAATTGCGAGCATTGACCGAAACCGCAGCAAAAGAAGTCGCCTACCGGACATTCCACAGACGGATTTTCCTCGCCGTCCCAATAAAATCTGATGATTGTCGAACGCCAATTTCCCGTGGGGGTCATCCATATATGTTGGATTGCGCCGCTTCCGTTTATTTCCGCAATCGTGAAAGTCTCCTTGGGCTTGATTATCACATACGGGTTTACCTTCCACCCTTTTCCGTACTCGGAGGCGGGATTGGCCGCGTTTGAAACGTTGCGGATTTTCTGCGACGGATCGACCTTTGCGCCTCCGCCCTTTTCGCCCGTGTAGTTTTCGGGAGAAATCGAACGCGACTGCGCGTTCGACATTTTCGACAGAGTTCCCATATCCGAATATAGCCCGTTAAACGAATACGCGGAAACCGCGCAGGCCAACAACGCCGCAATCGCCGATAATTTTTTCATACTGTTCCTTGTTTTTGATTTTTGTCTGTTTGCCGGTAAATTTGAACGAGCATTTAGTGTAATTTCTACACTTGTCAATATTAATTGTATTTTTTACACTTTATATTTTACGGCGCAAAAGAAGGCGGGGGTCTCGCAAAGAAAACCCCCGCCGACAACTACTATTCACCTATAACAAAATTATTTTGCATAAATGCCCATCGCCTCCGCAGCCGCTTTTGAAAGCGTAAGATTTTCGTCGTCGTTGAGAAACTGCCAAGCCATAACACCGCCGAGCCTTTTCTTTTTTGCGAAGGCGCATTTTTCGCGGACGGAAATTTCGTCGTCGAAAGAAAGCGCGAATTTCAGGTTTCCGCCCAGATAAAACGGAACGCGAGCCTTTTCGTCCCTGCACAACGTAAGTTTCTTGGACTTTGCGTATTCGGCTATTGCGTTGTAGGCTATTTGAACGCTCTCATTGGAACTTATCCTTCCGTAAAAGGGAATTCCCATGACGATTTTTTTCGCGGGAACAGACTTGGAAAGCTTGTCGACGCTCTTTTCGACGTAATTGTTGTTCTTGATGTTTGAGCCGAAAAGCGGGGCATTGTGGCTTCGGGTGGAATAGTCGTAGCTCATCAGATGGAAATAGTCCACGTATTTTTCGCACGCGGCAAAATCGATGTGGTCGGGATCGTTTCCCACGTCGACGGTCAGAATTTTAGCGGGGAAACGTTCCCGATAATCCTTCATCAGCAGCGTATAGTTTTCGACGTCTTCGGGTTTACCGTTTTGGTTTGTCTTAGGGTCTACTTTGGTGGGAAATTCCCAGTCCAAATCGATACCGTCAAGATTGTACCTGTTGATATACGACTCAAACGAGTCGAGCAATTTGGCGCGATTTTCCTTTGTCGAAACCGCCTCGCTGAAATTTGCGCTCTTCGCGCCGCCAATCAAGAGGGTTATTTTCAAATCGGGATTTTTAGCCTTCAAAGCCGCAACTTTGCCCAGCATGTTTTCCGCGGGAATTTGCAGGGAGAAATCTGCGTTTATTCTCGCCGGAGCGAATATTATATGCGTTACGAGATTAGGGTCGGGCAAGCGGGCATCTTTGCCGCTGTAATATGCCGCAAACTGCGCGACGACGGGTTTTTCGGCCGCCGCCCCGACTGAAAACGCCGCGGGCGTCAATGCCGACAGGAATATAAACGAAAGGATTTTTTTCATATTGAAGCCGACATTAAACAGCCCGAGACTCTTGTTGTTATATACGAATTATTTTCTCGAACGGCGCGCCATTGCGAAAGCCAAAGCCAACGCGCCGAATACGGCCGCGTAAGTAGCCGGTTCGGGAACTGCCGCCGTCACCCAGCCTTCGCTGGAAAGCGTAAGCGAATTTGTCCATTCGCTGCCGTTGAATGTCTGAAAATATTTTTCAACGTCGGATTTCGCGGAATCGCTGTATTTTATAAATATTGCATTTTCGCGGAAATCGGCAATGCGCACATTGGAATCCACGATAAGGCCTTCAAGCGAGGCGTTGCCGACAAGTTCGATTAGGCCGTTTGCTCCCAAATCGATATTTAGCGCGTTGGAAGCGCCGCCGCCGGCAATCAATTGCGTAACCTGCATATGGCCGTTTACGACAAATCCCGTCGAGTTGTATGTGCCCAATTTATAGGCTGTAAAACTGCCGCCGTTTTCGATTACAATGTCCCGATGCGTCGCCAATCCGCTGCCGTTTACATTGAGCCTGCCCTTTACGTTAAAGAGTCCGGCGACTTTCATTGCGCCGTAGGCCAAAGCGGTGTCCGATTGGTTGTTTATTGTGAACAAATCTCCGGCGGTTTCAAAAGTGATGTTTTTTCCGATCGAAATTTGCAGGTTGCCCGTGCCTGTTGTCGTAAAAATATCCATTGTCTGCGAAGCCCAAGACATAAGCAGCTTGCCGGTATTTCCTTCCGCCGCGCTGAAATTAATGTTCAACGGACGGTTTACCGTGCTTATATTCTGCATATTCAACGTATGCGATTTTGTCACGCCGTCGAGACCCGTGCTGAAAACCAAATTCCACGTTTTGTTTGTGCCTGAAGCGGCGACTTGCAAAAGCGTGAATTTGGAATCTGTATCAACCAGTACGTAGCCTTCGGAACTTGAAGTGTTGGTCGGGCCCTTCCATGCAACCCTGTCGGTCTCGTCAGGAAGAACTCCTCCGCCCCACGGCTGACCAACCGTAGTGCTCGACCATCTGTATGCCGATTCAAGAGAATCCGCACCCCACATCACAATATCGGCGTATGCCCCGAACAGAGGCGCCGATGCAAATGCCGCAAACGGCAACAATATATATCTGGCAATCTTTGTATTCATTTTTTTCCCTGTTAAAGTTGAAAACCTATTCGGAAACCGAATAAGAAGATTTTAGAAAAAAATCTCGACTTTCGCAAGTTTAATTTTAGACTAAAATCCATAATTTTGGACACGTTTTTTAATTTTATAACGTATGAGAAAAACACAGTATTTATGGTCTTTCACAAACGAAACCAAGGCGCAGTTTTGGAGCAAGGGGACATCGCAATGCTATTTGTCGCACGAATGCAAAAACGAGTTTGTTCCCGACAACCTTATAAACAACGAAAAGCTTGCCAACATAACCCTGCCCGAAAAATTCCCCAACGACATTTTCAGGCAGTATGCGATACTTGCGGCCGGAATTTTAAACGCGCAAACAAACTATTACCACAGCCGCCCGCAATATCCCTACCACATTTTGCTTTTAATTTTGAAAGGCAAACTCTCGTGCCGATTCGACGAAACGCGGATAAACGTGGGAGAAAAAATGCTGATAACAATCCCCGCAGGCCGCATATTGGAAGAGTCCGTCAAAGCGAAAAATTGCGAAGTCTTATGGATTCATATTATGCCCTCCCCCGTATGGAACAGAGCTTTCGGCAATAAAATCGGGATTCTCAAATCAAAAAATTTCGACGATTTAAAAAGCGTTTTGTACATGTTGAAACGCGAAATTTACAACGAAAAGCGATCCATTTTTTTCATCGAAAACATGATATCGATTTTCGCCGAACTCCTGAAGCGCGAACTGTCGATAGGCGAATTTGCGGACTCTAAAAAAGCGGCCTGCGACGAACTTGCCGACAGCGTAAAAAACTATCCCGAAAGAATATGGAACAGAAAGAAAGCCGCGCAAACGCTGAAATGCGGCGCGTCGGAAATCGACGCCTATTTCAAAAATCGCCATTACTGCACATTCGCAAAATTCGTGCTTAAAACGCGCATGGATAAAACCCTCGCTCTGCTGACCAAAAAAAGGCTGAACTTCTCCGAGATTGCAAAATCCGTCGGATATGCCGACCAATCCGCACTGTCGAAAGCCTTTAAAAAATATTTCGGCAAAAGCCTGAAACAATACATGCAGATAGCAAAATGCGAAACATAATAAACGCGATTTGCGCTTTGCGCGGAAACACGCGCTTAAAAGAATTATTCGGATTTTCCCGCGGCGATATAATAGAAGACGGGAACCGCCATTCTGCTCAGCAGCAAAGAGGCGATTTCGCCGAACATCAGGCTTATCGCCAGTCCCTGGAATATCGGGTCGGCCAAAATGACGCTTGCGCCCACTACGACTGCAAGCGCCGTCAAAAGCATCGGCCTAAAACGCAGCGCGCCCGCCTGAACCACAGCCTCTTTCAGGGAGTGTCCGTGGCTTCGGCGCAACTCTATGAAATCGACAAGAATTATCGAGTTTCTTACGACTATCCCCGCGCCGGCCATAAAGCCTATCATTGAAGTCGCGGTAAAAAACGCGTCCAGCGCCCAATGAGCCGGAAGTATTCCCACCAGCGAAAACGGAATGGCAAGCATTACCACTATCGGCGTCTTATAGCTTTTAAACCAGCCTATCATCAGGATTGCAATCAGAACCAAAACCGCGGCAAAAGCCAATCCGAGGTCGCGGAAAACTTCGAGCGTGATATGCCATTCTCCGTCCCACTTCATCGAGATTTCGTCGTCGGACGGATGTTCGAGGTTGTATATTTTAAGCTTGGCGTTTTCCGCGCCGTAATTTTTCGCGTCAAGTTTTCCGAGCTTTTTGTTCAATTCAAAAAGCGCGTACGCCGGACTTTCCACTTTGCCCGCGACGTCGGCGGTAACATACACAACAGGCTGCAGATTTTTTCTGTAAAGAGTGCCTTGCGTTTTTTCGTCGGAAATTTTCACGAGTTCCGACAGCGAAATTTTCGCGCCCGTTTTGGACTGCACCTTTATGTTCAGAATGTCCCGCGGGGAGGCGCGGTCGGCCTCGGAAAATCTTGCGATTATGTCGGTGCTTTCGCGCCGGCGAGGCTCGTGGAGCTTGTCGATTTTTCGGCAGCAGGCGGCGAGCTTCAAGGCGTCCGACACTTCGGAATTCGTCAATTCCGCCGCGAGAATTTTTTTCATGTCGGGAGCGTATATTATTTTGCGTTTCGGCTTTTCCGCAAAGGCGTATACGTCGACAACGCCTTCGGTAGTGCGCATCAGCCGTTCGACCTCCCGCGAAAGCGCGAGTCTTTGGACGCCGTTTCCGCCGTATATTTCAGCGACTATCGTCTGCAATACGGGCGGCCCCGGCGGAACTTCGGCGACCGTTATGTCGACGCCGTATTTTTTCGCCAACGGTTCGAGAAGTGTGCGCGCGCGCTTTGCGATGTCGTGGCTTTGCAGACTCCGCCCGTCTTTGCCGACAAGATTCACCTGTATGTCTGCCTGATTGTTTGCGTTGCGCAAAAAGTAGTGCCTGACAAGTCCGCTGAAATTATACGGCGCTGCGGCTCCCGTGTAAATTTGCATATTTTTGACCTCTTCGAGCTTTTTCAGCTCCAACGCCATTTCCTTGGCAATGTTTGCGGTCTGTTCGAGCGGCGACGAATCGTCGGCATTCACGATTACCTGAAATTCCGACTTGTTGTCGAACGGCAGCATTTTCACTTTTACAAAACCCGCAGGAACAAGCCAAATCGCGCCCGCCAAAAGACCGCATATGGCCAGGACAAACATTGCCTGCCACCCTCTGTGGTTGAGCAGCGGCCCCATTAGAGACATGTATATTTTTGTAAAAAAATCCGACGGAATTTCGTCGTCCGTATGCGCCGCGTAAGATTTAAGCGACGCCTTGGATTTGTCGAAATGCCTGCGCATTATTTTGGAGAACGCCCACGGCGTGACGGTAAATGCGATAAGCAGGGAAAATATCATAGCCGCCGTCGAGCCTATGGGGATCGGGCGCATATAGGGGCCCATAAGGCCTCCGACAAAAGCCATCGGCAGAATGGCCGCTATCACAGCCCATGTTGCGAGTATGGTTGAATTGCCGACCTCGTCCGTCGCCTCGACGGCCACGTCGGCAAGCGTCTTGCCCGCGGAACTTGGCAGACGCATATGCCGCGTGATGTTTTCCACAACAACAATGGCGTCGTCGACCAGAATGCCGATTGAAAAAATAAGCGCAAAAAGCGTAATTCTGTTGAGCGTGTAACCGTATAAATAAAAGACGAAAAGCGTCAGCGCCAATGTCGATGGAATTGCCAAAAGCACCACAAGCGATTCGCGCCAGCCCAAGAAAAGCAATATCAAAAGCGCAACGCCGAACACCGCTATGAACATGTGCAAAAGCAGCTCGTTGCTCTTGTCGGCGGCGGTATGCCCGTAATCCCTGCTGACTGTTATCGCCACGTCGGAGGGAATAAGCCTGCCTTTAAGCCGCTCCGTTTTTTTAAGCACGGAATTCACAACGTCGATTGCGTTGGAATTGGGGCGCTTGGCGACGCTTATCGTGACGGCGTTTTCGAGCCCGCGGTTTCGGTCGAAATTGAACGCGTAGCTTGCGGCCTCCTGAGCCTCGCGGGTGATTTTCGCAATGTCCTTTAAATATACCGGCCTGTTTCGGACGTTGCCCACAAGCATATTTCCGATTTCCTCGGCGTCGTTAAAATAGCCGCCGTATTCCAAAACCGTGGCGGCGTTTTCAAACGGCTCCTGCGTTATCCGCGTCTTGAAATTTCGGTCGCGCAAGGCGGATATTGCAGTCATCGCGCCGACGCCGATAGCGTCGGTTTTCTGGCGGTCGAAAACTATTTTAACGCACTCTTTCGAGCCTCCTATTATGTTTGTCTCGGAAACTTCCGGCAGCGATTTTATCGAAGTTTCAAGCTCGACGGCGAGTTTGCGCAAAGCGGTTGAATCAAGCTTGTGCGAATGCAGAGTAAGAGCAAGAACCGGAACGTCGTCTATTCCGCGGGGCTTTATCAGCGGCGCGCTTACTCCCTTGGGTATGCGGTCGAAATTCGCCTGAAGCTTTTGGTTGAGCCTTATTATTGCGTCTTCGAGATTTGTGCCGACTTTATAGCGGACGGTTATAAAACTCCCGATTTCGGTCGAGGAGGAATATACGTATTCGACGTCGGGAATTTCCCACAGCAATTTTTCCATGGGAATCGTCGCGGTGTTTTCGACTTCAAGGGGCGTCGCGCCAGCCGCCGAAACGAAAACGTCAATCATGGGAACTTTTATCTGCGGCTCCTCCTCGCGCGGCAGTTTCCAAACGGCGAATACGCCGAGCATAATCGAAGCGATGACGAGGATTATCGTGAGCTTCGAGTCCACGAACATCCGCGAAAGTTTTCCGGCTGTTTTCAAATTCATTTTATTGCCGAGCCTTCCCTTATTTGCGGCGGCGGATTTTCAACCAAGACGTCTCCGTCTTTCAATCCGGCCTTTACGACCACCATTCCGCCCCCGATTTTCTGTCCCAACTTTACGATGCGCATATCCGCCCTGTTATCGGGCGAGACGGCGAAAACCCTGTCAATCTGCCCGAACTCCGAGACGCATGAAAGCGGTATGGCAATTTGCCGCATCGTGGTAGTCGGAATGTACGCCCGCGCAATTTCCCCGATTTTAAGCCCGTCGAAAGGCGCGACAATATTGAATTTGCAAGTCTGCGTATTGCTTTGCGTATCGACCGTTGGCGACACTTCGGCAAGCGTGGCCCAGTAGGAACGTCCGCCGGCCTCAACTTTTATTTTTGCGTCCCCGTCCAGAAACTTGGCCGCGCCCACAGGCAGATTTGCCTCTATTTGAAGCCTCGACGTATCCGCGACTACGCAAAGAGTTTTGCCCGCCAGCGCGAGGTCTCCCGCTTCGACATCTTTTGAAATGACAGTGCCGGCAATCGGCGAGCGGATTGTCAAATATTGCCTGAAAGCTTCGGCCTCGCGCACTTTCGCCTTGGCTGATTTCAGTTCGTCGGCAAGATTTTTCACAGTTGAGGGTATGGCGGCGCCCTGCTTCAAAAGCCTTTCTTCGCGTGAAAATTCGCGCTGCAATTTATCCCGAAGGAATTTCGCCGCCTCTAAATTGGCGTCCAGTTCTTTTGCCTCCAACCGCAGGAGCAATTCGCCCTTTGCGACTTTTTTCCCCTCCTTCAAAAGGCTTTCCGCCACTTTTGCCGTTATTTTAGAGGCTATTTTAACCGTTCCCTCGGCAATGATTGTCGCTTCCGATTCGTAAACCGATTTTATCGGACGAGACGAAACCTTAAACACGGAGACTTCCGCGGCTTCGCTTGGAACGTTTTCCGATTGCCTTTGCCGCTCTTTTGAGCAGGCCGCCAAAAGAAGAAAAGGAATTAAAATGCAGGAGATTTTTTTCATAGTTTTATTTTCCCAAAATATCGAGCCCCATCGCCCGCCTAAGCTCGGCGGCGGCGACGTTTTTTGAACAGCGCAAAATATCGAGTTTTATGCGCGCCTCGGCGGCGGCGCTTTCGGCTCTTAAAAGTTCCACCGACATTGCAGCCCCCTCTTTAAATCTGGCGGATAAAATTTTCAGGCTCTCGTCGGCTTGCGCGACCTGCGCCTTTGCCAGTTCGGTCTGCTCGCGTATGTTTTTTTCGGACAAAAGCGCGCTTTGTTTTTGATAGTTCAAATCGAGTTCCAATTTGCGAAGCATTTGCCGCATCTGCGTTTCGAGGGACTTTGCCTCCATCACTTTCCCTCTGGTAAGCATTCCGTCGAAAATGGGAATTTCCATTACGACACCCGCGTTCCACGAGCCGTTGTCGCCGCTGCGCACCCAGCCTTTGTCGTATTGGTATCCGCCGATAATGCTGACCATCGGGAAATAAAGTCCGACCTGCGCGTCGACATTGTTTTTCGAGGACTCGACCCGCATTTCCAACGCCGAAACTTCGGGACGAACCCTTCCCTCTTTTTCTTCGGGAATTTTAAAACAGGCAACTTTTAAAACCGATTCGTCCGCGTCGGCATCATCTCCGCCGTCAAGCGCAAGAAGGTTTGAGAAACGGGTTTTCGACAGGGCAAGCTGGTGTTCGGCAGTCAAAAGAGCCTGCTTGGCGGAAAGCAGGCGCACCTCTATATTGAGCCTTTCGCTTTTTAAAATTTTGCCCTCGTTTTCCAACGCCTTGGCGTTCCGCAGATTTTCTTCAAGAGAATCCAAAGTTCTTAAAATCGACTTGCGCAGCAGCTTTGCCTGAATTATCGCAAAATAGCTTCTGATTGTCTCCATGCGCAAATTGTTGTACGCAACCTCCCTTTCAAGAACCGCCGCATCGGAAATATTTTCCGCCGAACGCCGTTTTGCCGCCGCCGTTCCGCCCGTAAAAATCGGATACTTCAAATATACGCCCGCGGAAAATGCGTCGGTACGCCCGGGATCGTTGAAATTTATCGTATTGTCAAATGTGCCCTGATTCAAAATGTTGCCGAAGGACATCATCGGATTGTCCGTTTGCGAATATCCGAGATTGGCCGATATGCGCGGATAAAGAGTCGAATCCGCCTGCTGCGCGATTGCCTGCGCCCTGTCCACGCTTGCCTGCGCAATGGACGCATCGGGATTGGCCTCCAATGCGCGATTGAGCGCCTCGTCAAGCGTCCAGTTTTTTGCCGCACAAATCGGCGAAATAAAAAGAATCAATAAGGCTGCCCTTGCGGTATGCAAATTCATATGTTTCCAATATGTTGTACAAAAATTAAAACCGTTAAGGTAAAAAAAATCGGCGGGTGGTTGTTTTTATGCAAATCCTGAACGAATATTATAAAAATTTCAAGCAGGATAATCGATTAAACAAAATATCGACAAAATCGCCGCAAAAAAAACGCCTAAATAAAAAAAACTTTCAGGCCATGCGGCGCGAATGACGAGACAATTGTTGACATCGTTTGCGCCAATTAATAAGCTGAGTTAAACGATTTTTTATTACAAAGCGCCATATACAAACATTCCATGAAAAAACATTGCCTGACTCTGATTTCAACCGCATTGCTTGCGGTTGCCGCCTTTGCAAACATTCCGAACAAAGACGGAAACTATGCCGGTTCAAAATACGAATTGGAAATAAAAAACGGAGTGCCCGTCATAACGTCCGACGGCTTACCGGTTAGGGGCAGAATGTTTTACGGCGCGTTTCCCGGAAGCAAGAACGCCGTCGCCAGGGAAAAATGGAGCAATGTTTCATTTGAAATCCAATCGAGCGCAGACACCGAAGACGCAAGATTGCGAATGATATTCGACACGCGCACACCCGATGTATATATCCGCTCCGTAAAACTCGAAAACCTTTCCGACAAATCGGAACTGAAAATTTACGACACGGCAAGCGGCGAAATCGGAAAAAATTTCTACGCCAATTCAAAAAATTATGCCGCAAAACAAAAAGACGGCGTCCTGCATATCCAAAAAAGCACGGACGCAAGAAAAGCGGGTGTGCTGAATTTTTATTTCAAGTCCATACCCCTGAAAAAGAATGCAAAATACAAGGTTTCCATCGACTTAAAATATTCCAAGCTCGGGCCTGTCGATATCGTGGCTTTTACGGAAAATCCGTTTCAAATTATAGGAAAAAGCACTCAACCTACATTTCTCAAACAACAAAAATATGCCGCCGATTGCGGGGTGAATTTTGTGACCTTGGGCTTGCCGGTCGCGTGGGACGAATATCAGTTAAAGGTTTTCGACGAAAAATATTACAAACCGGCCTTCGAACAAATGATAAAAAACAATCCCGATGTTCGCGTTTTCCCGCGCTTGGGCCTCGACCCGTCGCATAGTTGGCTCGACAAAAATCCCGATTCCGAAATGCTCGATTATGACGGCAAGCATACGACAAGAATTTCAAACGATTTTGTAAGGCGGGTTCAACGGTTCGTTTCCGTGTCCTCGAAAAAATACCGACAAGACGCATCGCATGCGCTAAAATCCACAATAGAACATCTGGAATCAAAATACGGAAAATATATCGCCGGCTACCACCCCTGCGGAATGTGCACCGGCGAATGGCTCTACGCGGGCTGGTACAGCAATATCCCCAACGGATACGACAAGTCCACCGTAAAAGCATGGCGCAACTGGCTTGAAAAAAAATACGGCGACGACAAAAACCTGCAGCGGGCATGGAACAAACAAAATGCATGTTTGCAAAAAGCCGACGTTCCCGCTTATGACGAACGAATAAACCAACCGCTGTTAATCGACCCCGCCACAAGCCAAAATGTAATCGATTTCCATTTGTTCCTGCAGGACGAAATGGCCGATACCGTTCTAACCTTCGCAAAAACAATAAGGGAATCGACGGCAAAAAATCCGAAACTTTCGCTGGTATTTTACGGATACGGATTCGATTTGGCAGGGCTCTGCTCGTTGTCGCCCGCAATATCCGGCCACTACGGAACAAGAAAAGTTCTCGAATCGCCCTATGTCGATTTGTTGACGGGGCCGATCTCATACTACGACAGGACGCTGGGAGGTACGCGCTCCGCACAAAGCGCCGCCGAAAGCGTAGCATTGGCGAAAAAAATGTGGTGCGACGAAGACGACAACAGAACCTATCTCATTTGGGAATCGGGCTCCGTGCTTTTTGTAGCCGACAAAAATCAAAAAACCGCGGGCGACTCCATTCGGCTTATGCGCCGCAATATGTCGCAACAAATATTGCGAAACAATACGTCCTGGTGGATGGACCTGTTCGGCGCGGGCTGGTATGCCGACCCAATACTTTGGCAACAAATGGACGTATTCAAAGAAACGGAACTCGATATGATAAACAATCCGCGCCCCTTCAATCCCGATGTCGCGCTCATATACGACGAAAAGTCGATTTGCCATGTCGGGACGCACAGCTCGTGGATTAAGCTTATGGTGCATTCGACAAGAAAGAATATGCACCGCGCAGGCACTCCGTACGGCCAATACTTGCTTGAAGACATTCTCGAAAAAAAGGCCGCCCCAAAACTAAACATATATTTGGCCTGTTTTGCATTAAATAAAAAACAGCGCGAACAAATAAAGGAAACCGCGAAAAACTCGGCGTCGCTGTTCACTTGGGGAACGGGAATTATAGATACCGACAACCGCCAATTTTCCTTCGACACAATCAAAGACGCTACCGGTTTTGACGTAAAGACTGCGGGCGACGTTCCGCCGATGGTCTATCCCACAGAAGAAGGCAAAAAAGCGGGAATCCCAAGCTTTGGCCGCGAAAAATATACGCATAAATTAATGTATGTTTTGTCGCCGGTTGCCAAAGAAGACGACATCATATTGGGAGAATACTCAAACGGTATGCCTGCCGTAATTATGCGCAAGTCGGGCAAATATCCGCAAATTTTCTGCGGCGGAGTCGATATGCCGCCCGAACTTTATCGATATGCCTGCCGAGAGGCGGGAATCCATATTTACAACAACGAATACGCTTCCGTTTGCGCAAACGGTCCGTATATCACATTGTCGGCGACAAGAGACGGCATTCACACCGTAGACGTCGGGACGAACAAGCCTATTTTTGACATATTTGAAAACAAGCCGCTCGGCAAAGGTCCAATATTAAAATTCGACATGAAATCGGGCGATGTAAAACTCCTAAAAATACAAGAATAAATTACCGCAAGAAACAAAAATCCTATAGGCTATGATAATTGCAAACATAATATGGCCGGCAGTATATTATGCAGACAGTTTGACACTGTGGTATGTCATTATGCCAAGCATCTTTATTGAAGCATATTTTTTTGGGAAAGCTTTTTGCCGCACAAATTTCCCGCAAGGGCTGCTGCTTTCCGTTGTAGCCAATTTCGCCACCGCAATCTGCGGAATAATTCCTATTATTCAATTTAGCGCCTTGTTGCCTACCCTGTTGCACGATTTAATAATCCATGCCATATTTTCGCCTACAGGATGGATTGTAAACGCCGTATGGGTAATATTTTTTAATACACTTGTGGAATATTGGGCAGCGAAAGTTTTTGCCAAGAAAGTGCTATACCGCAAGAAACTCTTTGAACCTGACAAAAAAGCATGGCGATGGATATTATTCGCCAATATAATTACCTTCGCCTTTGCAATGATATTTCCGGCACTTATGAGACATAAAGTGGCAATATAGATTGCTTGACCTAAATTAAAATTTGACAATTAAATTCCATCATTATTACATAAAAACTCATTTTATGAATAAAACATTTAAGTTTTATATACAGTATTTTATCCTTATCATCGCTATCGGAATATCGATAATGGGATATTTTTCGGCACTTTCATATTTTTGGTCCGAATTTAAGAATTCTCCCTTTGGATATGAAACTTGCGGATTGGAAGGAATTGTTTGGTTAATATTTATACCGTCAGTTCTGGGTATAGCATTTATATTAAAAATCATTCTGGCATATTTTTACCAATACCCTAAAATACTTTGGATCTCACCCATTTTTACGGCAACCTTATTATTTATGTTTACTTTAGACAAGGGATTGAGACAAGGAATAATGGCAATTAGTTTTATTATATGGGAAATAATAATAGGCGTTTATTCTGCAATTTATGCGGAGAAAATCAATTCACGGATATAAATACAATTCGGCTATAATTTTCCATAGACAGTTCCAAGCATCTTCTCTAATTTTGCCAAGGATTATTTTAGATAGAAACTGGCAAGAAATTATAATTCTTTTTACGTTTTTCCCCGCAAAGACATAAAGTTGGCAAATAAACATTTACATACAAGAGAATCCTCTTCCTCACAACAATTTCCAAGAGAATAGAAGTTCAATACAAAAAAAATCTCGGATTTCAGCGCGACAAGCAAAGGTCAACCCCCTTGTTTTGCCGCAATGATTTTGGAGATAAAAGGCGGATACGAAAAAAGCCCGCGGTCGGGGCGTATTTGCATACACGAGATTCCTCTCCCCCGCAACGATTTCCAAGAGAATAAAAGTTCAATACAAAAAAAATCTCGGATTTCAGCGCGACAAGCAAAGGTCAACTCCCCTGTTTTGCCGCAATGATTTTGGAGATAAAAAGGCGGATACGAAAAAAGCCCGCGGTCGGGGCGTATTTACATACGCGAGATTCCTCTCCCCCGCAACGATTTCCAAGAGAATAAAAGTTCAATACAAAAAAATCTCGGATTTCAGCGCGACAAGCAAAGATCAACCCCCTTGTTTTGCCGCAATGATTTTGGAGATAAAAGGCGGATACGAAAAAAGCCCGCGGTCGGGGCGTATTTACATACGCGAGAGTGCGAGCTTTTTGAAGTAACGCCTTTTTAGCCCAAAAGCGTTCGGCAAAACAGCGGGCGGTGGGGGTCGAACCCATAACCTCAAGCTTGGGAAGCTCGCGCTCTGCCAATTGAGCTACGCCCGCGTTTTTTAATGACATATACAAAATTACTTTTTATCTTTTTTGTAAAGATTTTTTAACGCTTTCAGTCTATTATATTTTCTCCGCCTTTCAGCTTTTTAGTTTTTCCCTCCCATACAAATTCGCCGTCTATTCCCGTCGGAAGCCATATTTTTCCACTAACCGTTCCTTTTTCCGTCTTCTTCAACGATACGCGTATGTCGCCTTTTGCATGCGGAACGCTTCCTTCGATTTCCTTTAGGCCGCCGAATGAGGGCGCTATTTTTACCTTCTTAAAGCCGTAGTCGGCCGGCGTTATTCCGCAAACAACGGACAGCAAATGGTAATTCGGGCTCGCGCTCCATGCGTGGCAGTCGGAACGCGCCGGTTCGGGATTTTCCGCGAACGTCGTCAATCCGCTGTCAATCATATCGCGCCATGGCTTTAATTGCGACACGTATTCGTCGGCGCGGCCGGTTTTCGCCATCGCCTCCGTAAGGTAGAATCTATAATAGAAAGTGCATTGCGTAAGCGACCCGTCTTTCAATATTTTTTCCATTAATGCCCCCTGCCCGCTCTCGGGGAGCGCGTCGGCAAGTATCGCCATTATGTTGACATTCTGGCTCGAATATTTCGACCCTTCGTAGTCGGCAAACAATCCGCGGTTTTTATCGTAGCATCTTTCATAAACAGATTTTACGATTTTAGAATAGATTTTATCATATTTTGACGCCGAGTCTTCGTCGCCGATATATTTAAAAATCTCGGAAGCCTGCCGCAGCGTATAGGCCAAATGCAAAGTGTTTACCGCGCTGCCCGCATTTTTGCCCTCCGGCGGGACGCCGAAACGCCAGCCGCTTTCGTGCCACCCCTTGCGCTGTCCGGCAGTAGTGCACCAATCGGCGAAATTCCAGAAAGGCATTCTCGGTTTTAGCATATTTTTCCCGCCATCGAGATTTTTTAGAAACCAGCCGAGAACCGAATGTATGCCGCCGTCGAATTTTTTTACAAAATCCCTGTCGCCGCGCAACATTGCATAATCGTGTATCATGGATATCCAATAGAGGGCGAACGGCGGAATTATCTGTTCGCGGCTCGAAGGATACCTTGAGGCGGTTATGCCGAACGGCGAACGCGAAGAGTCGAACAATTCAATCGCCTGACGCATAAGTCTGTCGTCGCCCGAAACATAAAGGGAAATCAGAGCCTGAATGCGCGTATCGCCTATATATTGCAGCTGCTCGTAGTATGGACAATCCATATACGATTCGTGCGCGCAAAGTCGCGACGTGCGCCAACCGACCTCCCAAATTTTGTCGATGGATTTGTCGTCCGACTTGAAATATCCCTTTTCGGCGAAGGGATATGCCGTAAACATTCCGTAAAAATCCTTCACCGCCAGCGGTTCGTCTTTGGTTTCAAAATACAAGCCGACGTAGCGATAGGTACGGTACCACAAGGTTGAAAATTCGCGGTTGTTTCCGCCGTCGAAGCGGAATATGTCGCGTGTAAGGCGGCGCGGGTGGAAGTCGCGCCCGTCGATGTCGTTGCGGTTTCCCTTTGCCAATTTGGCATCGAACAACGCTTCGGCATATTTGATTTCCACGCTTGCGCCTTTCCCGCCCGACACCAAAAGCTTGGGATATGCAGTCGTCAACACTTCGTTGTCCAATAGGACGGAGCACTTTGTGTTCGGGGGAATTACGAATTCGGATTTGCCCGATATGAAATCGGGGACTTGCGCCATACCGTCGAAGCGGCGGATTTTTTTCAAGCGCGACGGTGTTTCTTCCAGATACCCAATCGCTCTGGGGGTAAGCATCCACGATATTTCGGACGTCACCCCGCCCGCCGTTTCGCCCGACTTAAAGCCTTTTGCCTCTTTCCATGACGAGTCGTCAAACGACGGAAGCGTCCAACCCCAATCGAATTTCGACGCGTCGATTTCGTCTCCCGCGCCGGTATCGAGAGCAAAGGATTCCACGGGCTTGTAAGCCGCGCTTTTTTTAAACTTCCATTTTTTGGGCGTCGACACAAAATCCTCCTCTTCGCCCGCGCCGTCCAAAATGAAGGCCGTCCGCATTGTAATCTGCGCGCATGGCCTGTAATCTCCCATATTCCAAACCATAACGGCTATCGTATTTTTCCCCTTTTGCAGATGGGGCGCGATATCGAGCGTATCGTAATACCAATTGTAAACGTCGCCTCTTGCCGGCCCCGCCGCCACCGTTTTGCCGTTGACAAAAAGCCTGTATCTATTGTCGGCGGATACGTTTATTTTAAAATTCTTCGGCTTTTCTTTTAAGTCGAAAGTTCTTCTGAATTTTAGGATTTTATAGTCGTAACGGTTTGTTTCGCCGTCGTCGCACCATAAAGAAGTCCATCTGGAACCGTCCCTTTCGCCGCAAATGTTTACGTTAAATTTTTTCGGATACCCCCACAGCGAAAGGCAAGGCAACACACATACAGCCAATAGCACATATAAATATTTCATATAACGAATATAATATTTTGACTTGCAATCTGCAAGCCTCTATCTTGAAAAATGAAAAACAACAACGAAAACCACACAATGAAACCGCTAAAAATACTGCTTATCGCCCTGCTCTCGCCGCTTTTTTTAAACGCAGCCGAACCGAAAATAGATTATGTCGAACTCTATCTCGTGAACGTGAACGTAGAACGCCATTTCAGTTACGGGACATGGAAAAACAGGCAACACATAATAGCCAGAATCGTCGCTGGCGAATATGAAGGCTGGGGAGAGGGCATTTTCGCAAAAAACACTCCCGATTTCAATCCCGAGAAACTCGACGGACAATTTCGTAAAATTTTGGGAAAAACACCCTCCCGCATTTTGCGGGATTACACAAACGACAGAAAAATGTTCAAAAACCACCCCGCGGAAATAATCAATATGGCAATGTGGGACATTCTCGGACAAGTCAAAAAGAAGCCGTCCGCCGAACTTTTGGGATTGAACGGAAAATCGCCCGTCAACGGAATGTTTTGCATTCTCGAAAACGAGCCGGAAAAAATCATCGAAAAAGCCGAGATAGCAAAAAGCCAAAATCTGAAAAATTACATCAAGATGAAGGCGTTCGGCGATACGAATCTCGACGTTAAACTGGTGTCGACGCTCAGAAAATCCGCGGGCGACAAATGTTTCATTGTGGCGGACGCAAATTGCGGATATAAAAACTTCAAAAGCATAGAAGAGCTCGCGGCCACGCTGAAAAAGCTTTCCGACGCGGGTTTGAACGCCATCGAGGATCCGGCGAAACTCTCCGACGAAGATTTGATAAGGCTTCAACTCAAATGCAGAAAATTCAAACTTTCAATAATACCCGACGTCAATATGAGACCGTCTTTCCGCGCCTATGAAAAAGCGAAAAAAGACATGGGCGACTTCTACAATCTCCACCCCGGCTGCATGCTCGATTTATACTATATGGCGCGGCTTGCCGAAAAAATAAAATCGTGGAACGCCGGCATTATGATTGGAGACGACAGTCTGATAGGCCCCGCCTGCTCGATATACCAGCAGCTGGCGATAGCCTGCGGCGCGCAATGGGTTGAAGCTCTGGAAAAACCGCAGGAAAGCGGCGAATTTCTCTCCTGCATAAAAGAACAGGCAGTATTCAGAACAGCCGACGGTCTTTACAATCTAAAACCGGGGACTGTCGGCTGGGGATTGAAAGTAGACTCTAAAAAACTAAAAGAAAAAGCCGTTCGCTGGACTGTTGTAAAATAAAAGCCTGTCCCAAAAAATCTTAAACGAACAAAAAAAATCGCGGGTCGAGCGACCCGCGATTTTTGCGCAGACTCGAATTATTTTACCTTTATTTTATTTTCGCCCGACTTCAATGCGGAGCGCGCGCCGCGCCATTCAAAGACGCCGTCCAACCCTTGGGGTAGAACGATGGTTCCGTTGATGCCGCCCTCCAAATTTTTTCTGAAACTTACGGAAATGTCCCCTTTGGGGTGCGGGACTTTGCCCTCTATTTCCGTCAAGCTTCCGAGATTTGGCGAAATTTTGACTTTCTTGAATTCATAATCGTCCGGCATTATTCCGCAAACAAGCGAAAGCAGGTGGTAATTGGGGCTTGCGCTCCATGCGTGGCAGTCGGAACGCGTCGGTTCGGGATTTTCCGCGAACGTCGTCAGCCCGATATTAATCATATCGCGCCACGGTTTCAATTGGGATATGTATTTGTCTCCCATGCCGACCTTTCGCATAGCCTCGGTGAGATAAAATCTATAATAGAAAGTGCATTGTGTAAGCGACTTGTCTTCGAGAATTTTTTCCATCAGCGCGGGCTGCTCGGATTCCGGCAAGGCGTCGGACAATATCGCCATTATGTTGACGTGTTGGCTCGACGATTGGGCGCCCTCGAAATCCATAAATATTCCGCGTTCCGAATTCCAGCACCTTTCCTTCGCGGCCTTTACGATTGCGCGCGACTGCGCCAAATATTTGTCGGCCTCTTCCGCATTTCCCATATAGCGCATAAGGTTGGCGGCGTCGCGCAGAGTGTATGCCAAGTGCAATGTCGTGATTGCCGAACCGGCAGTTGCGCTTTCCGGCGGCACGCCCTCGTGCCAGCCCGTAGAATTTTCGCCTTTTGTTTTCGGGTCGGAAGCACACCAATCCACAAAATTCCAGAATTTGACACGCGGCTTCAATACCCCCGTATCCTTGTCGATTTGCTTTGAATACCAAGCGAGAACCGAGCGGACGCCCACGAGTTTGTCCTCGATAAATTCGCTGTCGCCGCGCAGCATTGCGTAGTCGTTCAGCATTGAAATCCAATAGAGCGAGAACGGCGGAATGTGCTGCTCTTTGCGCGACGGATAGCGTGACTTCGTTATGCCGAAGTAGGAGCGCGACTGGTCGAAGGCGGAGATAGCCTGACGCATAAGACGGTCGTCGCCCGACACGTAGAGCGATATAAGCGCCTGAATGCGGGTGTCGCCGACATACTGCAACTGTTCGTAATACGGACAGTCTATATATGTTTCAATGGCGCAAAGCCGCGCCGTGCGCCAGCCGACTTCCCAAATTTTATCGATGGATTTGTCGTCGGATGCAAAATAGCCGTTTTCCTTGAAGGGATAGCCAATCGCCATTCCGTAAAAGTCTTTAATCACGAGCGGTTCGTCCTTGGTTTCGATTTTAAGGCCGACATAGCGGTATGTTCTGAACCACAATGGAGAGAATTCCCGGCTGTCGCCTCCGTCGGGACGGAAGCAGTCGGATATCGTCGTTAGTTTATGAAAATCCCGCCCTTCGATATCGTTGCGGTTGCCTTTGGCATTTTTTTTGTCGAACAGGGCTTCGGAGTATTTCAAAGTCACCGAACTCC
>JABLTK010048948.1_pt1 | contig 21568 bp, 23 predicted proteins | sample 7160131 | NCBI WGS metagenome assembly JABLTK01 (sample SAMN14651221, study PRJNA627086) | human gut metagenome | isolation source: feces | host: Homo sapiens
AGAGATCAACAAGGCGCGGCATCCGCTGCTGGATCCGGATACGGCCGTCCCCATCAGCTTCCGCATCGGCGGGACGGTGGATACCGTCATCATCACCGGCCCCAACACCGGCGGCAAGACCGTGGGCATCAAGACGCTGGGGCTTTTGACCGCCATGGCCCAATGCGGCCTGCAGATCCCCGCTTCCGACGGCAGCCAGATCGTCCTCTTTGAACATATTCTGGCAGATATCGGCGATGAGCAGAGCATCGAGCAGTCGCTTTCCACCTTTTCCAGCCATATGCGCACCATCGTTGAGATCCTGCAGGTAGCAGATGCACACACGCTGGTGCTACTGGACGAGCTTGGCGCCGGCACGGATCCGGTGGAGGGCGCGGCGCTGGCCCGGGCCATCATCGAGCATCTGCGGAGCATGGGCTGCACCGTTGCGGCCACCACCCACTATGCGGAGCTGAAGGTCTACGGTCTGGAGACGCCCGGCGTGGAAAATGCCTCCTGCGAGTTTGATGTGCAGACCCTGCGGCCCACCTATCGACTGATCTTCGGCGTCCCCGGAAAGTCCAACGCCTTCGCCATCTCTCAGCGGCTGGGTCTGCAGGAGGACATCATTCAGACGGCCGCCGGGCTCATCGCCACGGAGGATAAGGAATTTGAGGATGTGATCACCAAGCTGGAGGAAAAGCGTCAGGGTCTGGAGAGCCGCATCGCCGCGGCAGAGCGTCAGCAGCGGGATGCAGAGGCCGCCAACCGCCGGGCGCAGGAGCGTCTGGCAACGCTGGAGGGCGAGCGGGAAAAGCTCATTCTGGACGCCAAGCTCAAGGCGAAGGAGATCATCGACAATGCCCGCGCCGCCAGCGAAATGGTTCTGGAGGAGGCAAAGCGCGTCAAGCAGGAGGCCGCCGACGGGAAGGACGCCAATCTGGCCGCCGCCCGGGCGATCTTCCGCGGGGCCCTTTCGGAAGCGGAGAAGAAGACCCTTTCCCAGCGGGCGGAACGGAAGGCCATGCCGCTGCCCCGGCCGCTGAAGGCGGGGGACACGGTGGAGATCGTCTCCACCCACACCCGCGGCACCGTTTTGGAGACGCCGAAGCCCGGCGAAAAGGTCAAGGTCCAGGCGGGCATCCTGAAGATCCAGGTGGAGCCCCGGGAGCTGCAGCTGATGGAAGACGCCAAGCCGGAAAAGAAGGAGCCGCTCCGTTCCGGCGGCGCAAGGCTCTCCGCGCCGCAAAACGCCACGGCCGAGCTGGATCTGCGGGGCGAAAGCGGCGACGAAGCCATCCTGGAGCTGGATCAGTTTCTGGACAACGCCGTCCGGCTCCATCTGGAGACCGTCACCATCATCCACGGCAAGGGGACCGGCGTCCTGCGCCAGCGGGTGCAGGCCCGGCTGCGCAGCCATCCGCAGGTGAAGAGCTTCCGCTTAGGCGTTTACGGCGAAGGGGAGAACGGCGTTACCATCGCCACCCTGAAAAAATGAGCCTTGCGCGGCGCAGGCGGCGAATTTCTGTAGTTTTTCCGCAGGAAGTAAAAGACCTCCAAGGCGCTTTTGTGAATTTTGATAGAAATTTGGCATTGCCATTTTGGCAAAACTTTGGTATCATAATAAAAGAGAACGAATATGAAGGAAGCGAGGATGCTTATGTTTTCTAAAGAAGTCACCGTAACGAATCAGACCGGTCTTTATGCGAGACCTGCAACTTTTTTTATCCAGAAAGCCAATGAATTTCGGAGTACGATGATGGTGGAAAAGGCTGAGCGCAAGGTCAACGCCAAGAGTCTTCTGGGCGTTTTGTCGCTGGGCATCACCAAAGGAAGCACGATCACCATTTCCGCTGAAGGCCCTGATGAGACAGAAGCCGTCAATGCGCTTTGCGAGTTGATCGAAAGCAATTTCGGCGAATAATTTTGCTGAGCGCCAACAATCCCATGCGTCCCGGTCGCGGGACGCATTTTTACTATTGGAGAACGCTATGACCTTTGAAGAGCTGAAGGATAAGGCACATCGTCTGCCCCAGCTGCCCGGCGTCTATCTGATGCACGACCGGACGGGGACGGTGATCTATGTGGGCAAGGCCAAAAGCCTGCGCAGCCGGGTGAGCCAGTATTTTGCCGATCTGGCGTCTCACACGGTGAAGACCCGGCGGATGGTCTCCAACATCGACCATTTTGAGACGATTTTTGCCTCCTCCGAGCTGGACGCCCTGCTGCTGGAAAACACGCTGATCAAAAAATACAAGCCCAAATACAATATCCTGCTGAAGGACGACAAGGGCTATCCCTTCATCCGCATCGGCCGGGAGGACTATCCAAGGCCCACCGTCGCCGGCAAGCGGGAGCGGGACGGCGCCCGGTATTTCGGCCCCTACGGCGGACGGGGGACGGCCAATCAGGCCATCCGTCTCCTTTCCGAGACCTTTCTGCTGCCCAGCTGCAGCCGCCGCTTCCCCCGGGACATCGGCAAGGAGCGCCCTTGCCTGCAGCTGGACATGAAAAAATGCTGCGGCGTCTGCACGGGAAGGCTCTCGCCGGAGGATTATCAGGAGCTGATCCGCCAGTGTATCCAGGTGCTGGAGGGGAAGAGCGAGGAACTGGAGGCCCAGCTCCAGCAGAGCATGGAGCTGGCGGCGGAGCAGCTGGCCTTTGAACAGGCCGCCGCTTTTCGCGACAGGATCCGCGCCGTCCAGCGGCTGCGGCAGCTGCGGATCGCGGTGGTGGCCGGCGGAGCAGATACCGATGCGGTGGCCTTTGCCCTGCGGGGCAGCCGGGCCTGCATCGTCCGGCTCTCCTATAAAGGCGGCGTTTTGGTAGACCGGAGATCGGTCTTTCTGGACGGTCTGGACGAGGGCGACGCGCCCGACGCGCTGGAGAGCTTTCTGCAGCAGTATTATACCCAGCTGAACTGGGCGCCAAGGACCGTCTGCCTTTCCCATGAGATCGAAAACCAGCAGGCCATGGAGGACTATCTTTCCGGCCTGCGAGAAGGTCGCTGCACTCTGCTGCTGCCCCAGCGGGGCGAAAAGCGCAGGGAGGTCCAGCTGGCCATGGACAACGCGCAGCTGGAGCTTCAGGAAGCGGAAGCGGCGGAGGAACGCACAGGGAAGACCCTGCAGCTTTTGCAGCAGATGCTGGGGCTGGCGGCTCCGCCTGTGCGGATGGAGGCCTATGACATCTCCAACACCGCCGGGACGGATCCGGTGGCTTCCATGACCGTGTTCCGCAGCGGCAGGCCGCTGAAGAGCGCCTATAAAAAGTATAAGATCAAGACCGCCGCCGGCGGCGACGACTACGGCGCCATGTATGAGGTCCTGGGCCGCAGGCTGGACCGGGCGCTGGCGGGGGACGAGGGCTTTTTGCCCCTGCCGGACCTTTTGCTCATCGACGGCGGCGCAGGCCAGACCAAAATGGCGCTGGAGCAGCTCCGGGCCAGAAAGCTGGACATCCCCGTCTACGGCATGGTCAAGGACAGCCACCACCGCACCCGGGCGTTGGTCTCCGCAGACGGCAGGGAGATCGGCATTGCCGCGACGCCTGCAGTCTTTGCCCTCATCGGCCGGATCCAGGAGGAGACCCACCGCTTTGCCATCGAATACCATCGCAGCCTGCGGGGCCGGCAGATGCGGAAATCGTCGCTGGAAAACATCCCCGGGCTTGGCCCCGTGCGGGAAGAGGCCCTGCTGAAGCGGTTCGGCACGGTGCGGGCCATCCGCGAGGCTTCGCTGGAGGAGCTGCAGCAGGTCCTGCCGCAGGCCGTGGCAGAAGCCGTCTATCATCATCTGAAGGAGGAGCTCACATGAGGATCATTACAGGAAAGGCCCGCGGAAAGCGTCTGCAGACGCCGGAGGGGCTTCATACCAGACCCACCACGGAGCGCGTCAAGGAATCGGTGTTCAGCATCGTTCAATGGGATATCGAGGGCCGAAAGGCGCTGGATCTGTTCGGCGGCAGCGGCCAGCTGGGGCTGGAGGCCGTTTCCCGGGGCGCGGAAAGCTGCGTCATCGTGGAGAGCGACCGGGGCGCGCAGAAGGTCATCGAGAGCAATATCCGGGGCTGTAAATTTGAAGACCAGTGCCGTCTGGTCTGCGGCGATGCCTTCCAGTTCCTCCAGCGGCAGAAGAAGGACAGCTTCGGCCTGATCTTTCTGGATCCGCCCTACGGCGGCGAGCTGCTGAACCGGGCGCTGCAGGAGATCTGCCGAATTGACATTTTGTCTGAGGGTGGTATAATTATTTGTGAGAGCGGCGAGAACGACGCGCTGCTGCCGGTGCCTGCGCCTTACCGGGTGCTGCGGCGGTATCACTACGGCCATTCCGCCGTGGTCACCATCACAAAGGGCGGCGAAGAGGCATGAGGACGGCCATGGTCTCCGGGACCTTCGACCCGGTAACGCTGGGTCATGTGGATCTGGCGGAGCGGGCCTCCCGGCTGTTTGATCAGGTGGTCATGACCATGATGATCAACCCCGACAAGCACGATCGCTTCCCCGTGGAGCAGCGGCTGGCCTTTCTGCGGGACGCCGTTGCGCACCTGCCCAATGTCCGGGTGGATTTTTGGGACGGGATGCTCTATGAATATGTTCTGGCCCATGGGATCTGCGCCAATGTGCGGGGCATCCGCAGCGAAAAGGACGCCGCCTATGAGCTGGACATGGCAGAATACAACCTGGCCCACGCGCCCTCCTGCGAGACGCTGCTTTTGCCCGCGAAAAAGGGGCTGGAGCAGCTCAGCTCCACAGAGGTCATGCGCCGGAGCCGGGCCGGAGAAGACATTTCCGCGCTGGTGACGCCCATGGTGGCGCAGGCGCTGCAAACCGACAAAAAAGGAGAGGTATCTTATGGCAGGGACTCCCATTAACGAGCTGGTCAATACGCTGTATGAAATGGTGGAAGACGCCTTTACCATGCCGCTGGGCAACGATCGCTGCATTCTGGAGCGGGATAAGGTTCTGGATCTGCTGGACGAGATCCGGGCAAATCTGCCCTCCGATCTGAAGATGGCGCAGGAGATCGTGGAAAAGCGCAACGAGCTGATTGCCGCAGGTAAGCGGGAATACGACAATCTGAAGAAGCAGGCGGACGATTATGCCCGGCAGAAGACCAGCGAGCATGAGATCACGCAGGAGGCCCGAAAGAAGGCCGCCGAGCTTGTGGCCGCGGCAGAGCGCCGGGCCAAGGATGTGATGCGCGCCGCGGGCGAATACTGCGAGGACGCCATGAAGCGGACGGAATCGGCCATGGCCCAGTCTCTGGAGGAGCTGCGGCAGTCCCGGATCCAGTTTCAGCAGGCGGCGCGGGAGCAGAAGGGGAACTGAGCCGGGATGAAAGCCATCGACCTGAACTGTGACCTTGGGGAAAGCTTCGGCGCTTATACCATCGGCCAGGACCGGGCGCTGATGGAGGTGATCACCTCCGCGTCTGTGGCCTGCGGCTTCCACGCCGGCGATCCCACCGTTATGGGCCGCACCGTGGAAGCGGCTCAGGGGCAGGGCGTTGCCCTGGGCGCCCATCCGGGCTATCCGGATCTGCAGGGCTTTGGCCGGCGGGAAATGAAGCTTTCGCCGGAGGAGGTCTATGCCGATGTTTTGTATCAGCTGGGCGCGCTGGCGGCCTTCGTCCGGGCAAAGGGCGGACGGCTTCAGCACATCAAGCCCCATGGCGCTTTGTATAATCAGGCCTGTAAAGACGAAGGGCTTGCCGGGGCGATCTGCCGCGCGGCAAGGGATCTTGACCCTTCGCTGATCGTGCTTGCGCCGGAGCGCAGCGCCTTCCGGCAGGCGGCGCAGACCCTTGGTCTGCCCTTTGCCGGGGAGTATTTTGCGGACCGGGCCTATCTGCCGGACGGAAGCCTTGTCCCCCGGAGCCGGCCCGGCGCCGTCATCCACGACGGTGCGCTGGCGGCAAGCCGGGTGCTGCAGATGGCGCAGGAGGGGACGGTCACCTGCATCGACGGGACGGTTTTGCCCATGCGGTGCGTTTCCGTCTGCGTCCACGGCGACAATGAAGCCGCGCTGGAAAGCGTCCGCCTGATCCGCAGGACGCTGGAGCAGAACGGCGTGGCCCTGCGCCCCATGAGGGAGCTGATCTGATGGAAGAGACGATCCGGATCCTGCCCTGCGGCGACAGCGCGCTGACGCTTGTCCTGGGAGACCGGGTATCGGAAGCAGTCCACCGCCGGGTGAAGGCCATGGAGCTGGCGCTGCGCCGGGCCGCGCTGCCCGGCGTTTTGGAGCTGGTCCCCACCTATACCACGGTCTGCGTCCATTATGACCCCTGCCGGGTCCTGTTCTGCCAGCTGGAGGCCGCCATCCGCGGCCTTGCTTTTGCGCCGGAAGCGGCGGCAGAGGCGGGGCGGCTGATAGAGATCCCCGTCTGCTACGGCGGAGAATACGGCCCGGATCTAAAGGCCGTCGCGGCCCACGCCGGGCTTTTGCCGGAGGAGGTCGTCCGCCGGCATACCACGCCGGAATATCTTGTTTATATGCTGGGCTTTCTGCCTGGCTTTGCTTATCTGGGCGGGCTGGATGAGACCATCGCCTGCCCACGGCTGCAAACGCCCCGCACCCGGATCCCGGCAGGCTCCGTAGGCATCGCGGGGTCGCAGACGGGCATCTATCCGCTGGCCTCTCCCGGCGGCTGGCAGCTGATCGGCCGCACGCCGGAGACGCTGTTTTCCCTGACGGAGCAGGGGGAGAGCCGGTTTTTGCTTTCGCCGGGCGATCGGGTGCGGTTTGTCGCCGTCCCGCCGGAAGCCTTTCGGGAAGGAGCGTCCGCAGTATGATGGAGATCCTGCAGCCCGGTCTGCTGACCACCGTTCAGGATGGGGGCAGATGGGGCTTTCAGCAGTATGGCGTTCCGGTCTGCGGCGCAATGGACTGGTCTGCGCTGGCCCGGGCCAATCTTCTGGCGGGCAACGCCATGGAGGAAGCCGCGCTGGAGATCACCGGTCTGGGGCCTGTCCTCCGGTTTTTACAGGATAATTGCTTCGCGCTGGCTGGGGCAGACTGCGCCGCCGCGCTGAACGACACGCCGCTGGAAAGCGGCAGAGCCTACTTTGCTTCGGCGGGCGACATCCTGCGCATGGGCGCGCTGAAGCGGGGCTTCCGGGCCTGTCTTGCCGTCTCCGGCGGCTTTGACCTGCCGGAGGTCATGGGCAGCCGCAGCACCTGTCTTTCCGCCGGCTTTGGCGGCTATCGGGGCCGCGCCCTGCAGAAGGGCGACCGGCTGGCCTTTCGCAGCCCGCAGCTCTGGCTGCACGGTCTGACAGAACGGCGTGTGCCGGAGGATTATGATCCGGCGCAGCCGGTGCGGGTGGTCCTGGGGCCGCAGGCTGACGCCTTTTCGGAAGAGACGCTGACGCGCTTTTTTTCCGCCGAATACCGGCTGGGGCCAAAGAGCGACCGGATGGGCGCGCGGCTGGAGGGTCCGCCGCTGCAGCTGCAGCCGGGAAAAACGGCCAATATCATCTCCGACGGCATCGCCATGGGCAGCATTCAGGTGCCCAACGGGCAGCCGATCCTGATGCTGGCAGACCGGCAGACCACCGGCGGCTATGTAAAGCTGGGCGCGGTGATCACGGCAGATCTGCCGCTGGCGGCGCAAAAGCGGCCGGGGAATACGATCCGGTTTCAGCGCTGCACGGTAGAAGAAGCCCAGACGCTGCTGCGCCGTCTGCGCCGGCAGCTGCACCACGCGGCGCAGGCGCTGGACGACCCGGCCCGGTGGTAACGATAATCCTTGGAAAAAGAATTTATTTATGGATGGGAAGCTGCCTTATGGAAATTACATTTGTAAATCCCGGCGTGGATTATATGATTCAGGGCATCCTGTCTTTTCAGGAGGAAGGCGTATCTGAATTCTGGTCTGCTCCTTTATACCATTTCTATCCGCAGCTTGATCGGGCGTTCGCCGCAAGTCTGCCGGCTGCCGAAAGAAAAGACTACATTGCGCGCACCATGAGAGCCGTCTATTCTGAATTGGAGGACACGATCAACGCGAAGGCGCGCTTATATTCTCATCATTGGAACGCTTGCAAACTGCAGATCACAGCCGCTTTATCAGAGGCCTTCGGCATCGATTGCGCTGGCCTGCTGAATGACCTGCGCTGCAATTTGAGCATGAACCCCATTGAGCCGCGTTTTCTGAAAGAACACTGCTATGATACCTTTTATCTGAACAGCGAAAAGGGCGCGATCGGCGGGGGATTGCATGAGCTCGTACACTTTGTCTGGTTTTATGTGTGGAACCGGTTGTTTGGCGACAGCTACGACGAATATGAACGGCCCTCGCTCAAATGGATCCTGAGCGAAATGGTGGTTGAATCTGTGATGAGAGATACACGGCTCAGCTCTATCAACCCCTATTTTCCAAGAGAAAACGGCGGATGTGTTTATCCCTATTTCTTCGACTTGATGGCGGATGGGAAACCCATTCTCGATACATTGGACGCTATGTACCGAAGCCAGAATATAGAAGCTTTCATGCGAAGCAGCTATGCTTATTGCCAAAAGCACGAAGCAGAGATCCGGGAGCATATCCGGAAGTCAGAGGGATAAGCGATCCCGTGCGGCAGGAACCATGATCCACTGCAGCAGCGAAAGCAGCGCCCCGAAGGGCGCTGCTTTTTTATATGTCGGCTTATTCCTTTGCAGAAAGCTCCTGGGCGAACAGGCGGAACAGGTCGATCACATCCTCCGGCGAAAGGCCGCAGGCCGGCGCCAGCTCCAGCGCCGCCAGAACATGGGCCTCCAGCTGACGAAGCCGCTCCTCCCGGATCCGCGGCCCGTTGTTTTCGGCCACGAAACAGCCCTTGGAGGCCACCGTATGGATCAGGCCCTCCTTTTCCAGCTCGTCATAGGCCCGCTTTGTGGTGATGACGCTGATCTGCAGCTGCTGGGCCAGCGCGCGGATGGAGGGGAGGGGCTGTCCCGGCGAAAGCTGGCCGGAGACGACGGCGGCCTTGATCTGATCGGCGATCTGCTGATAAATGGGCTGGGTGCTGGCGGCACGAATACGAATGTCCAATGCGATCCCTCCTGTGTTTATATACAGTATATACAATATATACGGAAAGCGGCGAAAAATCAAGCAAATTTTTTGAAAAATACACCCGGTAATGGCCTTTTCCTCTTTGACAGCGCCCGATACTTGCCGTATACTGAAATAACAAAGTGTATAGCAGGAGGCAGATGGAATGGCATACCGTGCAGAAGACCTGCAGGAGCAGGCCCGGCGCAACCGCCAGAGCAGCCCGGAGGAGCTTTGGGATGTTTACGACGCCCGGCGGCAAAAAACAGGGCGGCTCCATCGGCGGGGCGATCCGCTGGCGGAGGGAGAATATCATCTGGCCGTTCAGGCCTGGCTGCGCCGGGAGGACGGGCTTTTTCTGCTGACCCGGCGGGATCCCTCCAAGGGCTTTCCGCTGCTTTGGGAATGTACCGGCGGCTCTGCCGCTGCCGGCGAAGACAGCCGCACCGCCATCCTGCGGGAGATCCGGGAGGAGACCGGGCTGGCCTTTTCCCCGGCGCAGGGGCGCTGTCTGCTGCAGCTGCAGCGGAGGGATGATTTTCTCGATGTCTGGCTGTTTGAGGGCAGCTTTACGCTGGAGCAGGTGGTCCTGCAGCCCGGCGAGACCTGCGGCAAGCGGCTGGCTTCGGCGGAGGAGATCCTTTCGCTGGCCGAAAGCGAGGCGCTGGTGCCTTATTCTTATTTGCAGGCTTTATTTGCAAATCCCGCGCTTTTGCGTTATAATCATAGCTGAAATCGAGAACAGTCCAAGGAGGATCACAAACCCATGGCTAAGGATATCGACGAGCTGCTGCGGGGCGTTTTTGGAAACAGCACGCAGTGCACCATCTCTACAGAAAGGGCCGAACGCTATCTGGAGCAGAGCCGGAGGATGGACGCCGGGCTGGATGCGCTGCAGAAGCAGCAGACGGATGTGAACGACAGGCTGCAAAAGCAGCTGGATGAGCTGAAGCGGCTCAGCGGAGAGCTGGATCTGGACAAGATCCAGCAGGAGGTCCAGCGGGATTTCGGCGTTTCTTCCGAAAAGAAGGAGGAGGCCCGGACGGCCAGCCAGCAGGCCCAGGATCCCCGGCCCGAGGCGCAGCGGTTTTCCGATTTTCTGCCGGTGCTTTCCGGGCAGCTCATTGGGCAGGAGGCCTTTCTCAAAAGCCTGCTGATCGCCTTCAAGCGGCCTTATGTTACCGGGTGGGACGCGCCAAACGGCCTGCGCAACGCCATGCTGGTCTATGGAAAGCCAAACACCGGGCGGCACACCGCGCTGCGGCTCATGGCCGAGCAAATGACGCAGGCGGGCCTTTTGCCCCAGGATGGGCTCCGGATCATGGATCTGGCGCTGTATCCCGGCGCGGCGGAGGAAAAGCTCTTTCTGCAGGATCTGTATCAGGCGCTGCAGTCTGGCGGGCTGCTGGTGCTGGATCATTATGAAAGCTGTCACCCGGCCTTTTTGCAGCAGCTCAGCGAGCTGATCTGCACGGGAAAGCTCAATCTGGCTTCCCGCTATGTGATGCAGAAGGGCCATCTGGTAGACGCCGGCACGGCGCTTTCTTCCCAGGCCGTGGGCGCGCTGCAGGCCAACGGCTGCTATCTGGTGATCGTCTCGGAAAAGGGCAGGGAGGCGCTGGCGGGAGCCTTTGGCGCAAAGGTGGTGGACGCGCTGGGCGACCACTGTCAGACCGGCCCGCTGACGCAGGAGGATCTGGAAAAGATCGGCGGGATCCAGTGGGATAAGCTGCGGGAAAGAGCGGAAAAGCAGCTTGGCTTTACACTCTCTGCAGAAGAAGGGATCGAGCGGTTTTTTGCCGGGAAATATTCTATCAGAAGCGGCGTTGGCGATATGCTTCGCTGCGCGGACGAGCTGTTCCGCGCGCTGGCGCAGTATAAGCTGGAAAAGGATGCGCCCGCCCAGAATGTGGCGGTCTCCGTGGCCGACGGCCGGCTCTTTGCCCAGCTGGACGGCGCGCGGGTGGATGTGCTTTCGCTGCTGCCCGGCGGCTACCGGGGCGAGCTGGAGGCCGTCAAGGCGGAGCTGGACAAGATCGTCGGCCTGAAGGAGATCAAGCAGTATATCCTTTCGCTGGAGGATCATTACAAGGTCCAGAAGCTCCGCGCAGCGCAGGGCCTGAAGGCCGGCAGCGTTTCCATGCACATGATCTTTACCGGCAACCCCGGCACAGGCAAGACCACCATCGCCCGGCTGGTCTCCAAATATCTGAAGGCCATCGGCGTCCTCTCCGGCGGACAGCTGGTTGAGGTGACCCGGGCCGATCTGGTGGGCAAATATGTGGGCCACACGGCGCCCCTGACCATGCAGGTGATCAAAAGCGCCATCGGCGGCGTATTGTTCATCGACGAAGCCTATTCGCTCTATCGCGGCGGCGACGACAGCTTCGGTCTGGAAGCCATCGACACGCTGGTCAAGGGCATGGAAGACAACCGGGAGGACCTGATCGTCATTCTGGCGGGCTATACCAAAGAAATGGAGACCTTCCTGACGGCAAACTCCGGCCTGCGCAGCCGGTTCCCCAATATTCTGGAGTTTCCCGATTATTCCGGCGAGGAGCTGGAAAAGATCGCGGAGATCAACGCCTCTTCCAAGGGCTACCGTATCACGGACGACGCAAAGGCTGCGCTGCTGGACTATTTCTGCGTGATCCAGGCCATGGGCAGCCGGGAAAGCGGCAACGGCCGTCTGGCCAGAAATGTGATCGAAGCGGCGATCCTGGCCCAGGCCAAGCGGGTGGTCGCCCAGCCGGATACGCCGCTGGATCTGCTGCAAAAATGTGATTTTGATTTGTTTGAAACGCCGGAATCGGTGGAATAACCATTAGACGGATAACTAAGAAAAGGAGCGATATCTGCGATGCACAAAACGGAAAATGTTGAACTGACAGTACTTTGCCTGCTGGAAGACGGCGATAAGGTCCTGCTGCAGAACAGGGTCAAGGACGACTGGAAGGGCTATGCTCTGCCGGGCGGCCATGTGGAGCCGGGCGAATCCTTTGTATCCGCGGTGATCCGGGAAATGCAGGAAGAAACCGGGCTGCTCATTCATACGCCAAGGCTGGTAGGTGTCAAGCAGTTTCCCATGGAAAACGGAAGGTACCTTGTTCTTTTATTCAAGTCTACCGGGTGGTCCGGCAAGCTCTCCTCCTCGGCAGAGGGGCAGATGGAATGGGTGGACTACGATCAGCTGATGTATAAGGAAACCGTGGACGATCTGGAAACGCTTCTGGATGTGATGAACACGCCGGAGCTGAACGAGTTGCAGCATACCTTTGAACACGGCGAATGGGTCATAACCGTGAGATGATATCCGGCGCTGAAAAGAAAAAAGCGGGGCATGCGCAGTTTGCGTCATGCTCCTCTTCTGTTTCTTCCCCTTATTCCTCCGGCGGCGCCTTTTTGCGGGCCAGCTGATTCAGCGGGTTTGCCTCAGCGGCGTCCCGCAGGTTCTGGTCCACCACATGGGTATAGATCATGGTGGTGTCCAGATTTTCGTGGCCCAGGACCTCCTTCAGCGTCCGCACATCCACGCCGTTCTGATACATCAGCGTGGCCGCCGTGTGCCGCAGCTTATGGACGGAGCAATGCTTCTGGGAAAGGCCCGCCATGGTAAGATATTTTTTCACCAGCGCTTTTACCGTCTGCACATCGATGCGGTTGCCCAGCCGGCTGATAAACAGCGCGCTGCGGCTGGCGGCGTTTGGCGTGGTCCGGTGGGGAAGATAGGCCTGAATGGCGTTGAGACAGGCCTGATTCAGGTAGACGATCCGCTCCTTATTGCCCTTGCCCAGCAGCCGCAGACGATCCTCGGAGATATCCTGCAGGTCGATGCCCACCAGCTCCGACACCCGCATCCCGCAGTTGAGAAACAGGGTGATGATGCAGTAATCCCGCTCCCGGTTGGGGCCGTCGATGACCTCCAGCAGGTCCAGGCTTTCCTGCAGCGTAAGATATTTCGGCAGCTCCTTCCGAGGCTTGGGGGTATCCAGGCTCTGCGTGGGGTTTTCCTCGATCAGCTGCAGCTTGCTGCAATAGTATTTATAAAGCCCCCGCAGGGCGGAGATCTTCCGGGCACGGGTCTTCAGGTCGTTGCCATAGGGCGTGGCGGGGCTGGTGTGATATTTGGGCCGCTGTCGGGCCGCAAAAACGAGAAAATCCAGAACATCCGCTCTGGTGACGCTACGCAGCAGCTCCAGATCCATGGCGTCGATGGGGATCGCATCAAAATCCAGTTCGGGAGGGGAGACCAGCCCCCGTTTTTGCAGCAAAAACCGGAAAAATGTCCGCAGATCCAGATAATATTCATTGACCGTGTTGGGCGAACGGCCTAAAATCGTTTCCAGATAGACCAGATAATCCCGCAATACCGGCGGAGAAGCGTTCAAATAATCCATAAAATGACCTCAAAACCCTTAAAAAGGAAGAATAAGCCTGCGGCAGCAGAAAATTTTGTATCATTCATATTATATCAAAATGCTGGCATTTGGCAAGTGTTTTCCGGAAAATCCCCCGCAGGAGACGGGCTCTCGCCGGTGCGGCTCCGGACAAACGGCCAATGGAAGAGCGCCTTTGCGGACAGTGGAAACGCTTTACAGCGCCTGTTTTATCAAACGGTACGGGCTTTTTAATGGGGATTTGGCCGCCTTTTTCGCTCTCATGGCGCGGGCTTTGCAGCCCTGCGGGCCGCAGAAGACCATCAGGCCGCAGGGGTCGAAGAAATCCGGGTGTTCTTTACGAAACCGCATTTTATAGGCCAAGCTGCGGGCCATTTCCAAGGGATTGCGGGAACCCTTCAGACACAGTTTATCCGGCATTATTGCCAGCTTCTGAAGTCAAACTTTCCGCCGAAGGCCGCGCGAAGAATTGTCGTTTCGTTATACAGTGCTACGATCTCGGAAACATCCATTTTAACCTCCTTCGAATGATACAAAATATTGATTTTGTATCATTTTATTTGTTTTTCAACCTGCCGGCCTTACTCCCTTTTGACGCTTCCTCTTCCTGCCGTTTTTGCGGTCCTGTTCTTATGATCCGATTCTTCCGGGCTGTTTATCGGCTGCGGCGGATGGCCTGGATCGGATCCAGCCTTGCCGCACGGTATGCCGGCAGGATCCCGAACAAAACGCCGCAGGCCGCGGCGCAGCCAAAGCTGACGCCGTAGCCGGACCGCAGGCTCGCCGCCGTGAGCTTCATCACGGCGCCGATCAGCGCCAGCAGCAGCTGGCTCACGCCCATTCCGCAAAGCCCGCCGGCAACGCACAGGATCACCGATTCCGTCAGAAACAGCAATAAAATGTCCCGCTTGCGCGCTCCCAGCGCCCGGTAGATCCCGATCTCCTGCATACGGGCGTCTACCGATGCGACCATCGTATTCATGACGCCGATCCCCCCTACCACCACGGAGATCGCCGCGATGCCACTGACCAGCGCCGTAACTGCGCCGGTGATTTTTGTAAAGCTTGACAAATATTGATTGAGATTTTCGTATAAAAATGAAATGCTGGTCTGGCGCTGCAGCACCTGCTGGATCTGTGCGGCGGTCTGCGCCACATCCTCTCCATCCACCGCGACGGTGATCTTGTCCGGCGCGGCGGCGGAGGTCATCCCCTCCAGCGCCGTATATGGGACATAGACCACGCAGGGCAAAACGCTGCCCAAGACCGCGGAAAGATTTGCCGACTGAGAGCTGATCACAGCGCATATGGTAAAAGCATCTGTAATATCAGATACTGTCAAGGAGATCTGCTTTCCAACGATATTTTCCCGGTGATAGACGCTTCGGGCAAGCTCTGCGTCGATCACGGCAAGCTTTTCCCGGTTGGCCACCTGCGCCTGACTGGGCAGCGCCCCATAAAGGACCTCCAGATGAAATATCTGTCCCAGCGCCGCGTCGATCCCCAGGATCCCGGCGCTGCTCCGGCGGTTTCTCAGGCGCACATCGCCGGAAAGCAGGCTCATAGGCATCGCCGCCGAAACGGTCTGCACGCTCTTTACCGCGTCCAGCAGCTCCTGCTGCAGCTCAAAGGGCTGTTTGCTGTAAAAGGCCAGACCGGAAATCCCGATCCGGTCGATCTCCTGCGCGATGCCCTGCTGCGCCGCGGCGCCCACCGAAAAAACCGTGCTGACGGAAGTCATCCCGATACACACCGCCAGCAGGCACAGCCAGGCCCGGATGCCTGTATGGGCCAGATTACGGCAGGCCAGGCGCAGCAGATCAGTCCATTTCATAACGGACCTCCGTTCCCTCGGCATACTGGTCCGGATCCAGCACCAACAGGTCTCCCTCCGCCGCGCCGCTGCAGATCTCCACCGAATCCTCCAGCTCCAGTCCGGTGGAAATATAGCGCTTTTGCAGCTTCTGATCCCGGATCACAAAGACATATTCCCGATTGGCCTCGTCCTGCCCCACGCAGGCATAGGGCGCCAGCAGCACATCCTGCCGCACCTGCGTCGTCACCCGGACCGTGGCGGAATATCCGGGCTTCAGAGCGGCGGTGGGCTGTGCCAGCGCAATGGATACCGTGGTCTCCGCCGAGGAATTGCCGGTAAACAGGCCGGTCTGGCGGGCATAGGGCTGGATCCTGCGCACGCTTCCCGGCAGGCCGGACAGGGAAAACGCAGGGATGCGGATGCTGCAGCTTTGGTTTTCCCGGAGCTTTCCAACGGCGGTCTCATCCGCAGCCGCAAGGATCTCCAGCTGGCTCAGGTCGCTGACCTCCACACAGGGAAACAGCCTTGAAACGGGCTCTCCTTCCGCCGCAGAAAGCTTCATAACGGTTCCGTTTCCTTCGCTGTAAAGGGTATATACTTTCTCGCTGCCGCTTTGCTCCGGCTGCGGCGAAAAGGTCTGAAGGCTCTCTTCTGCCGCTTCCAGCTGCCCCTCCTGGAGCAGCGTGAGCACCGTCTGCAGCGCCGCGGCGTCGACTGCGGCCTGCTCCTCCGGCTGCTGGATCCGCTGCAGCTTGATCAGCGGGTCTCCCTTTGCAACGCGCTGTCCCTCCTGCACATAGCAGCGGAGCACCGTCGCCGCGCCATCGGCATAATACTGCCGCCGGTCCATCTCCGAGACCTTTCCGTAAAGGGTTACCGTATCCTGCACGGCAGAGCTCTGCACCGGACGAAGCGTCACCGTGGGGCGCGCGGCTCTGGCCCGATAAGGGCTTTGCCAATACAGGCCGGCGATCAAAACGGCCGTCGCCAGCATCAGCGTCATCACTTTTTTCATTTGCATCCCTCCCTGCTGATATTCTGGTTCTTTTTACGCAAAATATCAGCAGAAAAGGAGGCTTTCAAATGCAGATCCCATGCTCTGAGACCGGCTGTTTTTATCAGGATTTTGGCGAATGTCTGCTGACCCGGGCCACGACGAAGGGCGGCAGCACGCAAAAATGCCCCTATTATCGCCCGAAGCACCCCGGCCTCTAACAAAAACCCTTTGGCGTTTGAAAAAGCGGCGTGACCGAAGTCACGCCGCTTCGCCTTTCTTCCCTTCGGCAGAGCGCGCTCAGAGAAGCAGCAGCGCCGCGCAGACGGCAGCGGCGAGCCCGCCCACAATGCTGATGACGGTATAGATCTTTTTTGCTTCCGGGTCGTGCTTTTCCTTCGACAGATAGTAAAGACCCGCGCCGAGCACAAGGATCCCGATGATCAGTCCGATGATTTTGACAGCCATGATTGTTTCCTCCATTTCAGTAAAAATGCCGAGTTTGTGATCACAAGAACAGAGCCTGCGTTATGGACCAGCGCGCCCACCACGGGATCCAGCGTCCCGCGGATGGCCAGCGTGATGGCGACGAAGTTCAGCAGCATGGAAAAGGCCATATTGCACTTGATGGTGATCATCATGCGGCGGGACAGCGCCACCAGATGCGGCAGCTCCTTGACCTCATCGTCCACCAGCGCAATATCCGCCGCGTCTACGGCGATATCGCTGCCAACGCCGCCCATGGCGATGCCCACATCCGCTTTTTTCAGGGCCGGCGCATCATTCACACCGTCGCCGATCATGCAAACCGGCATATCCTTCTGCTGATATTCGCCGATGTATTTCAGCTTATCCTCCGGCAGGCAGTTTGCCCGCACCTGGCGGATATGCAGCCGTTCGGCGATGGTCCTGGCGGCATTTTCATGGTCGCCGGTGAGGAGCACCGGCTGCAGCTCCAGCCGGGACAGCGCGTCGATCGTGGCTGCGCTTTCCTTGCGCAGGGTATCGGAAAGGGCGAGAAATCCGATGTATGCGCCGTCGGCCGCCACATAGATGACCGTACAGCCCTGCCGGATATATGCGTCTGCCGATGATCCGGCGCCGACCTCAACGCCATGCTCCCGCAGCAGCTCCGGATTGCCCGCGAGGACGGTCTTGCCCTCCACCTTTGCGCAAACGCCGCGGCCGGGGATCATTTCAAACGCCTCCGCAGCCGCCAATACCGCGCCGGTCTTCCGGTAGCAGCCCACGATGGCTTTGCCCAGAGGATGCTCGGAAAGCTGCTCCGCCGAAGCGGCCAGACGGTAGACCTCATCCTTGCCGAACTGCGCCGAGACGCTCTCTGCCGCAGTCACCTCCGGCGTGCCGCAGGTCAGCGTTCCGGTCTTGTCAAAGGCGATGACCTTTGCCTTGGCCAGCCGCTCCAGCGCGTCGCCCTCGCGGACAAGAAACCCGTGCTTTGTGGCGTTTCCGATGGCCGCCATGATCGCCGTTGGCGTTGCAAGCACCAGCGCGCAGGGGCAGAATACTACCAGAATGGTGACGGCACGGATGATCTGCCCGGTGATCAGCCAGGTCAGCGCGGCGGCGCTGAGGGCGATGACCACGATCCAGGTGGCCCAGCGGTCTGCGATGCCCACGATCCGGGCTTTGCCGGCGTCTGCCGACTGCACCAGACGGATCATCCGCTGGATGGAGCTGTCTTCCCCAACCTTTGTGGCTTCCATCTCAAAGGCACCGAACTGATTGACCGTTCCGCTGGACACCGTATCGCCCACGGTCTTGTCCACCGGCAGGGATTCGCCGGTCATGACCGCCTGATTGATGGAGGTCTGACCGGAGAGGATGATCCCATCCACCGGGACGCCTTCGCCGGGCAGGACGCGAATACGGTCGCCGATCTGCACCTGCTCTGCAGGGACGACCTCTTCCCTGCCGTTTTTCAGGATCCGGGCCGTCTGCGGCGTCAGATGGACCAGCTTTTCGATACCGGCTCTGGCCTTTGCCACCGTCAGCTCCTCCAGCAGCGCGCCCAGCTGCATGATAAAGGACACTTCTCCGGCGGCAAAGGTCTCTCCGATGCAGAGAGAGGCGATCAGCGCCAGCGAGACCAGCACATCCGCCTTGATGTCAAAGGCCGTTACCAGCCCGATGACCGCTTCCAAAATGATGGGTATGCCGCACAAAACGACAGCGACCCATGCCAGATCAAAGGAAAACGGCGCGATCTTCAGCAAACTGCAAAGAACGGCGGCGCCGGAGAGCGCAAGAAACAGAATATCCTTTTTGATGCCGCCAAGCTCCAGCAGCTGCTCCAGCTTCTCCATAACGCGCTTCATGGCTATGGCTCCTTTCCATACCCCATGGGGTATGTACTCATTATACCCATAGGGGTATGCGTTGTTAAGGGCATAAAAAAGAAAAGTCAGTCCGGCAGACTGACTTTCATAGCGCGCAGGCGTTACTGCATATTGGCAAAGCGTTCCACGGCCTTGGTAAAGCTTTCGATGGTCTTATCGGCGTCGCCGTGTTCGATGCCGTCCCGCACGCAATGCTTGATATGCCCTTCCAAAACGACCTTTCCGCAGCCGTGGAGGGCGGATTTTGCGGCGTTGATCTGGGCCAGAACATCCTCGCAGGGGATGTCCTCCTCGATCATCCGGTCGATGGCCTGCACCTGTCCGATGATTTTTTTCAGACGCCGATGCAGGTTTTCCGCATCCATACATTGTTTCATAGCGTTTCCTCCATACAGTAAGGGGTATATGTTCATTATAGAGGTCTAAGAAGCGCTTGTCAACTGCAGAGGGCCCCTGCGTGAAAAAAGGCGCTGTACCCGGAGAATTGCCGGATACAGCGCCTGTGCTGCTTTTGCGCTTGCCGAAGGGCAAGGGATTATTCGTCGTCGTCCTCGAACTTGGCGTCGGCGATGATCTTCTCCTGGACCTCGGCGGGGACGGGCTCATACCGTTCAAACTTCACGCTGAAGGAGCCTCTGCCCTGGGTCATGGAGCGGAGAGTGATGGCGTAGTCCGCCACTTCGCTCATGGGGACCTCGGCCTCCACCAGCTGCAGACCGTCTTCCGCGGGGTTCATGCCCATAACGCGGCCGCGGCGCTTATTCAGATCGCCGATGATATCGCCCATGTAGGAATCGGGGATATAGACCTTCAGGCTGCCCACGGGCTCCAGAATGACGGGACTGGCCTGGGGGATGCCGGCCTTATAGGCCAGACGGGCGGCCATCTTGAAGGAAAGCTCGTTGGAATCCACGGGATGGTATTTGCCGTCCACCAGCGTGGCCTTCAGGCCCACCATGGGGAAGCCGGCCAGAACGCCATGCTCCATAGCCTCGCGGATGCCCTTTTCCACGGCCGGGAAGAAGTTTTTCGGGACGCTTCCGCCGAAGACCTCCTCTGCAAACTCAAAGCCATCGCCCTCGATGGGTTCAAAGTTCATCTTGACATTGCCGTACTGACCGTGTCCTCCAGACTGCTTCTTGTGGTTGCCTTCGATCATCGTGACCTTCTTGCGGATGGTCTCACGATAAGCCACCTTGGGATCGCTCAGCTCGACCTCCACGCCGAACTTGCTCTTCAGCTTGGAGCACAGGACATCAATGTGGATATCGCCGGCGCCGGAAATGACCATCTGCTTAGTCTCGGCGTTGTTGACGATGGTGAAGGTGGGATCCTCGTCCTTCAGACGGGTCAGGCCGGCAGCGATCTTTTCCTCGCCGCCCTTGGTCTTGGCGGAGACCGCCTGGCTGTAGCAGGGCTCAGCATACTGGATGCCGTCCAGCCGGATGTTCAGGCTGGGATCGCACAGGGTATCGCCGGTGCGGGTGTTGTTGAGCTTGGAAACGGCGCCGATATCGCCGCAGCCGATCTCTTTGACCTCGATGTTTTTCTTGCCCTTGACGATATAGATATGGCCCATTTTTTCCTGGGTCTCGGTGTTGGTGTTCTGCAGGACCATGTCCGCGGTGACCTTGCCGGAGATGACCTTGAAATAGGAGAAGCGGCCATACTGATCGGCCACGGTCTTGAAGACGAAGGCCACGGGCTTGCCGTTGGGATCATACTTCAGCTCCACCGCGTTGCCGTCGGCATCCGTGCCCTTTTCGGTGCGGACCTCGGCGGGGTTGGGGGCAAAGTTCACCAGCGTATAAAGCAGCTGCATGGTGCCGACGCCGGTAAAGGCGCTGCCGCAGACCACGGGAGCCAGCGTGCCGTCGTGGATACCGGTGCGGAGGCCCTCCACCAGCTCTTCCTTGGTAAACTCCTCGCCCTCGAAGAATTTTTCCATCAGCGCCTCAGAGGTCTCGGCCACGGATTCGATCAGCGCGGCGCGGAGCTCTTCGATCTGGCTCTCCTGCTCGGCGGGAACGGGGACCTCCACGGTCTTGTTGCCCTCGGCCTTAAAGGCCTTCTTGTTGACCAGATTGATGACGCCGGTGGGCTTGCCGCCTTCGATCAGGGGGATGATGAAGGGCGTGACGCTGATGCCGAAGGCATCCCGCAGGCTGTTGTAGGCCTTTTCGTAATCGGCGTTTTCCTCGTCGATCTTGGAGATGTAGAAGAACCGGGGCAGGCCGGCCTTGCTCAGGCGCTTAAAGGCCTTTTCCGTGCCAACGGCGCAGCCGCTCTTGGCGGTGACCACGATAACGCCGCAGTCTGCCACGCGCATGGCCTGGGCCACCTCGCCGTCAAAATCAAAGAAGCCGGGCGTGTCGATGAAGTTCAGCACATGGCCTTCATACTCCACCGGAGCCAGGGAAGCCTGAATAGAGATCTGGCGTTTGATTTCCTCCGGATCATAGTCGCTGACCGTGGTACCGTCTGCGACCTTGCCAAGCCGGTCAGTGCCGCCGGTGCGATAAAGCAGGCTTTCCAGCAGAGAGGTTTTACCGTCTCCACCGTGACCCAACAGACAAACATTGCGAATCTTTTCAATGGGATATGCCATAGTTTTCTCTCCTTCAAGCTTTGTATTGGTAAATGCTGATTCAGACAGTTTACTTTTCCATTATACCGGCAGGCGGAGTTCATGCGCCGCCCGGAACCGGAAGCCCTGTACGGGGGCGCGGCAGGCGGCGGCAAGAGTGACGCGCTGGTGATCGAGGCCCTGCGGCAGGTGCACATCCCCCACTATCGGGGGCTCATCCTGCGCAAGACCTATCCCCAGCTCAGTGATCTGGTGGACAAGAGCATGGCCTACTACAAGCGGGCTTTTCCTACGGCGCAGTACAACGCCACCAGCCATGTGTGGGTGTTCCCCAGCGGGGCGAAGATTTATTTTGGCTCCCTGCAGTACACCAAAGACCGGACGAACTATCAGG
>JABLTK010062118.1_pt1 | contig 21558 bp, 36 predicted proteins | sample 7160131 | NCBI WGS metagenome assembly JABLTK01 (sample SAMN14651221, study PRJNA627086) | human gut metagenome | isolation source: feces | host: Homo sapiens
CTCAGTTTCTTTGAGATCTGATCATGAAGACCCAAACGAGCAGTTCCATAGACAGCTTGTCGCATAATAGCAGCCGAGAGGCCAGCATACAACTTCGTAATACCTCCCTCACTGACAATCATACGAGCCATCTTGATAGATCCCATACGGGGTTGTCCAGCTGGGACTACCTGCATTTGTACACGAGTCTTCAATAAATCAACGGGATGGACACACATTGTCGCTATGACAGCGGCACTTCCACCAGCAACATAAGGCTTGAGGGCCATGGCAACAGGATGATTGGAACTCATAGTGACTAAATAAAATAAAACCCAATAAAAGAAAAAAAAGAATGATCCTCACAAACAGGCGCCCCTCAGAATCCACTCCACAGAATAACTGTCAGGGGATCTACGTAAAAACCAGACGTACATTGATAAATAGCTAAGATGATTGGTTCTTCTGCTTCTAACCCAATAAAAAGGCTGCCATTTAAACCAGTCTATTGTTTCTAGAAGATTTACCTCATTCTTAGGTAATGCTCGAGATCCGAAGTGACAATCGCTTTAGCATATTAGTTATAGCATACAGGATACAATAGAATAGATGTGTTTCGATACGCAAATCTCTGCCGAAAATGCTCTATATCTAGAGTGTTTAATTCTATTAAGGCCTATTGCACGAATTCGGCCTTTTGTTGTGAATAATGTCACAATATGTTGTTTTTTCAGTATATGTTTTGTAGTCATGTAATAGAACAGTTTTGTTTAGAGAGAATTGACATCTCGCGGATTTCCAGTATCATTTGTGTTCCAAACTTACTATTTTTCTATTGCATTCTACTACACAATATACGAAAATAGAACTGTGACTAGAGCCTCGTGCTGTTTTCTGAATGAAACAGTACAAATCAAAAGGACCCTTTATTGCATGTTAAGCAGAGAAAAAATACAGGGAATAGGATACATATAATCGCATTAGCCCTAATTTAACACATGTCTCCAATGATCTGGATCATAAATCTCCTTAAGTTTTGTGAATTCAGAAGAAATGTCTCAGAATACAGAAATTGAGAGTTTGCAGAGAGAGTTTGAAAGCGCTGCCGCCGAACTCAAGGAGGCAAAGGATCGTGATACAACAGGAAGTGGTATTTTGTGTTTATATTGGATGACCTGGAATAGATACAACTAGTTCGGATGGAGAGCATACTGCTGAGTGGCTCAAGAAGAAGACAGACAGTCTTCGTGAGCAAATCCTTAGCAAGCTTCCAGAAGACAAGAGAGAGGCTTGGATAGCGCAAGGTGCAAGCGTGCTTCAAAAGTACGGTCTTGTTGAGGAGAGCAAGGAATTTACGAATTCCCTGCTGCAGCGCGGCGCCGAATTGCTGAAGGAGAATAAGGAGCTTCGTAGGATCTGCACCTTCGTCTGATTTGTAGGACAGACGGTGATGTCAATTACGGAGAATCCGGAGATGCAGGAGAAGATGAAGGAAAAATTGGATGAACTGAAGGACAGCGAACTCTCGAAGAAGGGAAAGAGTGCTTATGAAACGGTAGTGAATGATGAGCAAACAAAGAAGGTTTAGATATGGGAAAACTATTATATATAGCTTGTAGAACAAGGAAAGAAGGTTATGGGCGATCTCCTCCAAACAGAGGAGGCAAAGGAGATGATGGACTTATCAAAGAGTCTTCTGTCAGAGTTTACTTCCTCTGAAATGGTGACATCTACTATTGACAAGGTGAAGACTACTTGGAATGAGAAGGGCGAGGAGTTGACAGAGAAGGGAAAGGAATTTGTGGAGAAGGGATTGGAGACGGCTAAGAAGGCTAGCGAAGAGAGCAAGAAGAAGGATAAGAAGAAGAAGAAACACCATCATGAGAAGGAGAATGCAATGGTCGAAAAGTCCTCCGAAATGATTGATAAGGTGGTGGAGAATCGTCAGAAGATTGCTGAGATGGGTATGCGTGTATTGGAGAAGGTACAAGAAGATGATACTGGTAAGAAGATGATTGGCAAGGGTTTGGAAGTGATGCGCAAGATCAAGGAGGAAGGAGGTATTGAAGGTGCTTTGAAGAAGGGTCAAGCTATCATGTCAGATGAAAAGCAGCGTGATGAGATGATTGAAAAGGTGAAGGATACTATTCTTGATTTCCTTCTGAAGGTAAGATGTATGTAATTGTAATGATGATAGTATCTGCCTTCAATTGAAGTGCCTGTAATCAAGGGTGAAGCCAAGGGTACCAAGTATCGTGTGAGTGGTATTGACCTGTCGGGTATTAAACTGAAGCCTCAGGATGGTAGGATCGAGAAGTAATTTTAATTCTTAGTTCTTGTACGTTTCATTATGAATCGTGGTAAGCTTGATGGAGCAAAGATGCGTGTGGGTGTACGCAACCTCCGTATAAAGATGAAGAAGATTCATCTGAAGGTGGATAAGTCTACTTTCCCGAAGTATAAGGGCAAGGCTTCGATTGATTGTTCTACTGAAGATGTGAGAAATGATATGTTTCCTGAGATTGTAGGCTATGTTTGGAGTTGCTTTCAAGCTGCGTGTGGTAGATGAGAAGCCTCAATTGGAGATTCAGCATCCTTATCTGAAGTTGCAGTCTTTGGATGTAACTGTGAAGCATAACAGTTATGCAAATATTCTGAATACACTATTGAAGTGGATGAATCCAATGATCTGTCATCAACTCGAAAAGACTGTAACCTCGATGATCATTGAGAAGTCTGCTGCCTTGTTGACTCCTGTGAACAATCTCGCTATTCAGTATTGGCCTATGTTGAATCAGATGGTGGATACAACGGCTATTGTGAAGGGAAAGGAGCGTGTAGATAAGGATGGCAAGGTGATCAACCGCGATCTGAGCAAGGAGCTGGCTGAGATTGAGGTAGAGTTTATGGATGGTCCTTTGGGTCTGGATCTGTATGAATCATATCCTACTGAGCCTGCTGTGTGCAAGGTAAAACGTTTCAATCATGGTCCTCGTAATTCTCGTCTGCAAGCTGAGCGTAGTCATTTGATCAAGCCTCATGATTACATTATTGCTATCAATGGAGTGGATGTGACCACTATGGACTATGATAAGATTATTGAGATGTTGGGCTCTGTGGTTCGTCCTTTCGATGTGATCTTCGGTCGTGAGATTATGTCAGATGCTGAGAAGAACTCAGATGACTATGATAGCTCTGATAGTGATAGCGAGAGTGAAGAGAAGCCTAAGAAGAAGAGCAAGAAGGCGAAGAAGGAATCAAGCTCAAGCGATGAGTCGAGTTCGGAGAGCGAAGAGAAGCCTAAGAAGAAGAGTAAGAAGGCGAAGAAGGAATCAAGCTCTTCAAGTGAGAGCGAGAGTGAGGAGGAAAAGCCTAAGAAGAAGGCTGCTAAGAAGGAAGAGTCGAGTTCAAGTGAGTTTACAGAGTCTTCAGAGAGTGAGGAGGAGAAGCCTAAGAAGAAGGCTGCCAAGAAGGAATCTAGCTCTTCCAGCAGTAGTAGTTCGGAGAGTGAGGAAGAAAAGCCTAAGAAGAAGGCTGCCAAGAAGGAATCTAGCTCTTCCAGCAGCAGCTCTGAGAGCGAGGAGGAGAAGCCTAAGAAGACTCCTAAGAAGGAAGAATCAAGTTCTTCTAGCGATTTCACTGAGACTTCGGAAAGCGAGGATGAGAAACCTGCTAAGAAGCCTGCTAAGAAGGAATCTAGTTCTTCCAGCAGCAGTTCAGAAAGTGAGGATGAGAAACCTGCTAAGAAACCCGCTAAGAAGCCTGCTAAGAAGGAATCTAGCTCTTCCAGCAGCAGTAGTTCGGAGAGTGAGGAAGAGAAGCCCAAGAAGAAGGCTGCCAAGAAGGAATCTAGCTCTTCTAGCAGCAGTAGTTCGGAAAGTGAGGAGGAGAAACCCAAGAAGAAGCCTACTAAGAAGTCTTCAAAGAAATCGAAGAAGGAATCGAGCAGCTCCAGTTCGGAAAGCGATTAATTTTTCGATCTGTTTTCGCGTTGAACTGTTTGTCCAAAATGCATTATAAACAAACACATAGTCTAAATACATTATTCTGGTCTTCCATCCTGATAGAAAGGATTTGGAGGATAGAGATTCTCATTTCGGAAACGAAGACGTAATTCAGACATGCCTGAATTCTGTCTGTAGCTAGGAAGAGGAAGACTAGGTCCAATATCGTTCATCTTTAGTTCGCGAATCGTGTACACATAGCGCTCAAAGTTATTATTACGAAGATACTTCATCAACTTCTCTACAGATCAACGATTCTGTACTGCCTTACTTCTCTTTCCCACTAGAATATACATTCTTCTCTTCGCAGTATAATCCTTATGATGATACCATAAATGTTCTGTCAAACGACGAATGCGTTCTGTAAGAAGAGCAACTACAAGTGATTCTCAAAACATGGAATCACTTTGTACTTCTGAAGAACCTGTGTCAGAAGCCTTTCGCTGGAACTTAGCAACAATTTCCTGCTTCTTCAACTACACATCATTCTGGACGACTTCCATATACTTTATTCAAGTCGCTTTGACCAAGTGTACTAATTCCAAATACGCGTTTCATGTCCTCCGGGAACTCATTGAGCATATCTTCCGTCATATGATACAGATACGGTTCAGAATATTTAAAATCTTCAGCCTTCGGTCTTGGAGCATCCTTCACGGCCTTTGGATCTAAGAGTCAAAAAGAAGCCCAAAATCAACCATATGTTTTGCTAAACCATCGCATCGGATTTGTAAAAATACAGGATGTCATCCGAATCATATTCGAGGCCATTTGAGGTCTCAGAATGGATCCCTGCAACAACTAGAGAATTAGTATTCACACGTGAACCAAATTCCTACCTTACCCAACATCACCTCAAATACAATTCTTTCCGAGGCAAGAATGAAGGAGAAAGAAATGAGTTGCGAGAATCAATATCTGCTAGAATTATCCTAAAACCGTGATTCTGTATCCATTTGGAAAAACGCAGATTTCATTCCATGGGTCGTCGTTCCAGATCAAGAGATCGTTCTAGAAGACATCGGTCACGTAGTAGAGATCGTTCAAGAAGACATCGTTCAAGAGATAGGTAGGATCTCAATCTATGAAGTCTGAAATGAATTATGTTTGCTCTTTGAATTAGAATGCTAACAATATGGTAGGACGTCTTCTCCTTCGGAAGAACGAGCTCCTGGGAATACATTAAAGCAAAGTGCGTGATTTCATATTTCTATGCTAACTTGTAGCATTGGATCGATTATTCCAGAATGCTAAGAAGGATCCTCATATGACGGGAATTGTACCTGGAGACAAGTCAGGAGCATCTGTAGAACTCTATTTTCGATAGTGATTATGATGTAGGGAATTGGTGCGATGATGTTGTCGATTTCGGACTCTATGTTGACAGGTTATTCAGGAATGACTTCATTGGCCATTTCAGGAGTTCCTCCCACAATTACACCTGATGAACTCTGTGTAAGTTCTGATTTTGTAGTAGACATCTAGAATTCGATAAATATTTTGATGATGAGTCTAAAACTGACTACGGGTCCTGGAAATCCATGTTCAGGAGTCGGTATGGAGGCGAATGGATCGACTGCTATTGCTGAAATGCGTTCAACTGCTGAGGCTACAAATGGACTTGCATTGGATGGTTTGACCGTATTTGGTAGTGTTATGCGAGTGAATCGTCCCAAGGATTACACAGGTCCAGATACGGAACCTCCCAAACTGGATCCAAATCTTCTTCTTCAAATCTGTACAGGAAGTAATGCAGAGAAAGAGTACGATGAAGTGGTTCGTGTGGGTCGTCAATTGTTGGAAACATATCGTGAACCTGATGCTGAAACGGATGCGAATGTTCCTTCGGTCGTTATGACCTCAGAAGACCGTAAGTGAGTATCTTGAGTGTGATGTATAGTAAAACTTGGATATGACCTTAATAAGTGTGTATTGATGCATAACATCCCACCAGAGCTAGAGGAATCGGAAATCCGTTCTCTTTGTGATCCATTCGGTGGAGTACGAAAGATTTACATGCTTCGTGATAATGACGAACACTTCTTAGGAGATGCTGTAGTGGAGTAGGAAATGAACTGTTTTATCATAAGCAGGTATCGTGAGCAGTTGAATTATGAGATTGCCATGGAAGGACTTCAAGATCTCCCTATTTACAACGGTACAGTGATCAAAGTGGAAGTCCCGGATAAGAAATGGCCTGGCTTCCCTCAGCGAGTGTCTGTTGTTTCAAGTATGATTTGAGACGAATTGCTGATTAGATCCTTCTCCTGTTCTGCGGATGAGTAATATTATATCACTAGAGGATTTGGAGGAAGATGAAGATTATCAGGCTTTGTTAGATGATCTTTCAGAAGGTTGCCGCAATTTCGGTACGGTCATTGCTCTAAAAGTTCCTCGTATTCATGTACGTTGTATCCAGTGTGAGTCATCCACAGAAAGGTGAGTCGGAAGTACCTGGTCTGGGATATGCTTTTGTCCAGTATTCTTCGGTGTTGGAGGCTGCTGGAGCTGCAAAGAATCTCCGTCTGAAGACCTTTAATGGAAACCAAGTTCAGGTGGATTATTATCCTCTGTCCATGTTTACGCGTGATGTACCTGTAAGGCATGAATTTGATTTGTAGGACTTCGGTGACGTTGGAGAATTAATATAATGTACTTTGTGTTTGTTGAGAATTCACATTTCTGTTTTGCAAACAGATTTGTGATTGCTAAATCACTGCTACAGAGAAATGAGTGTGATTATTGAGACCACAGAAGGAACCATGACAATTGACCTCTTTTGTGAGTCTTGCCCCAAGACTTGTCTCAACTTCCTAAAGTTGTGCAAAATCAAGTATTATAATAACTGTCTGTTCTTTAACGTGCAACAGAACTTCATTGCTCAAACTGGTGATCCTACAGGTAGTTCTAGTGTCAAAGGATCATTGATAGGAACAGGAAAGGGAGGAACGTCTATTTTTGGCAAGATGTAGGTGAATGGATTGTTTTTGAGTTGTAGTGAAGGACCGGAGAAACGGTTTTTTGGAGACGAAATAGATCGGAAGTTGAAGCACACAAAGATGGGAACCGTTGCAATGGCCAACAAGAAGGAGAACATGAATGGCTCTCAGTTTTATATGACTCTTCGAGATAATATATCTTTTCTCGATAAGAAACATACGATCTTTGGTCAAGTGGTAGAAGGACTTGATGTACTTGAGAAGATAAATGATGTACTTTTGATATGACTGATTTCCTTTAGAGCTTTTGCAACGAAAAATTCCGTCCCTATGTAGATATTCGAATTCTTCATACAATCATTCTTGATGATCCTTTCGATGATCCCAAGGGATTAGTTGTTCCAGATCATTCTCCAGAACGGACAGTTCCTGAAGAGGAAGTCGTCCCTCGTGGTCTCACAAAAGATGATTTGAAAGACAAGAATCAAGGTAAATCTCTAGAAGAACTGGAAAAGGAGAAGAAACGTCTCGAAGCTCAAAGCAATGCTGTGATTTTGGAGATGTTGGGTGATCTTCCGGATGCGGATGTGAAGCCTCCAGAGAATGTACTATTTGTATGTCAGTTGAATCCTATTACAGAAGACGAGGATCTGAAGATGATCTTCTTCCGGTTTGGTGTAAAGAGTTGTGAGGTACTATATTGTATTCATATTACTATCTAGATTATTCGTGACCACACAACGGGAAATAGTCTGGGATATGCTTTCATCGAATTTGAAACAGAGCAGGGAGCAGTCGATGCTTACTACAAGATGAACAATGTGCTAATTGATGATCGGCGTATCAAAGTGGACTTCAGCCAGTCTGTGGCAAAACTATGGAACCGGCGAAGACGTGGTGAAGTGATGACAACTTATAATGGATCTACAGATCGAAGTAGATTGGAATTGGCGGAGAATTACCCATAGGTACGTCACATAGAAGAGAAGAACGCAATCGTTCTCATAGAGAGCGTTCTCGAAGCCGGTCAAGACATTCCCATCATCGAAGTCATTCTAGGAGTCATTCACATCGTAGTCATAGACATTGATTGTGTTTGTTTGCATTCTCATGTTACGAAGGTTGATGAATCAGTTCATTCTAATATATAGAGTGACTTCGTTTGTATCGCAAACGAAATTCTGCTTTCGGTGGGGTCGAAATCGACACTTGGGGAATGTTGGTAATATCTCATTTTCTTAGGATATAGATTGGCCTTCTGGCTGTACAACGTGTACAAGTTCGATTATTGACATCAGAAGCCATTTCTCCTACAGTAACTACTGCTGCTTCTCAGTTATCTCAGGCATTGCACAGCGGAAGCTTTGATAAAGTTGCAGAATTGTTACCCTCAACCCCAGGGAATGTGGTTGACATCAATATAATGAATATTCTAAATTGTTGCTACAAGTCCTCTGATATATTGCGTTTATTGAACTATCTAACTGCTTCGAAGTTTTACATTTCAAGCTACATGTACGAGTGTTTGATTATTACAGCTGCTCGAATTGGAGATAGTCAATTAGTTTCAACGTTGTATGAATCTGCTGTAAAACGGAATGGTCGTCTGACTTCTCTCATTGACGCTCTCCTTCATGCATATCGTGTCTGTGACTCTCATCAAAAACTGATAAGTTATGTGTATCAACTGTTCAATGAGAATGTGAAGATAACGTCTATTCAGTATGAAGATATTCTTCGTACTCTTGTTCTTCATTCTGAATATGATTCACTCTGTAATCACATTATTACCAAGATGCGAGAACAGAATTGTTTTATCTCTCTTCCCATTCTCAGTATTCTTCTAAATTCTATAGATGTACGATCGTCTAGTTTAACCATTGCTTTCATCCGTCAAACTCGATTCAGTCATAAGAATGCCCCTCTTTTAAATATTATTCTTTCACGTGAAATTGTAAAATTTTCTGAAAAGAAACAGCCTAAGGGTGTTTTTGAGTTGTATCGAGAAATGTCCAATGAACATCTACAGTTAGATCTCTCCGAATTATCTCGACTGAAACGGGTTATTGGCGAACTTATCCAATCCGGGTATCAATTCACAATTCGTTCTGATGACGATGTATTCACACGATTGTACTCTCAATGCTGGTTGGAACAGCGATGCAAATCTTCCGAAGATATCAGCGAATATGCAGATATGATTCGATGTTCCATGCGCAATCGATCAGTGGAATTCTTCGAAGGACTCAAATTCGTAATGATGAATATCTTTATTGATTCTAGATATCGACACATTCATCATTATCGGTCTCTGTCGCTGCCATGAAGAAGTTAATTGATCTCCAGATTCTCCTATCTACCAATGAGATGCTAGTAGGTAACAGTTTCAGTCTCTAAAGAGTAGGAGATACTCCAGTGGACCGAGACAGCGCATTCCCAGCAAGTGGTTGATTGTGTGTTGTTGTATGTGGATGAAGTCTATCTGCGTGGAAAACATCATCGTCAGCGTCGCTCAGCAATGCATAATACTCAGCTGGAAATGAAAGTTAACGACATGATTCACTTGGTTTTCATGAATTCCTGTCATGATCTATAGTTACGAGCTCATGGTACTTCAGACTCATTTCGCAACATTTACAGAACCTTATGCTTCGCTGATCAGTACATTCAATCTGATATGTTTGTATATTTGACATACGGACTGATGTACTCGAATCCTACTGAAGGACTGAAACTCTTTGATGAAATGGTTGAACAGCATTTGGTTTTAGTTGTATTCATTCTTCATTCATAGATTACACCAACCAAAACCCTTTGTACTTCAATTCGAAATCTATTGAAGGAAAAGGGGAATGCTACCGATGTAGCTACATTTGAGAAGCAGTACGATGAGTACTTGTAATATGTGTTCTTTTATGACTTTGGTTTCTTCAACACATTCTAGCATATTCGTTATATACACAAACACAAAGCTACTATACAAATTACTTATCAGCTTCAGTTTCATTCACAGATACCTATCCATTATGATCTCTATCAGTTCATACACTATTAAACTTGGCAAGCCATTCACCCGATTCTTTTGTTGATTCTCGTTTAGTCGCTCTATTCCTCATATTTATTCCACATTCCTACGACAAATCAAAGTTCCATGTCGTATTCTTCACAAAACCACCCATCATATCTGTGAATACCATTGAAGGTAATCCCTCTCCTTCCAGATCTGGAATCTCCGCTAACAGCTTCAGAAGATCTTCTCTCCCTTGATCTGCCAATGAAGTGATCCAACGATGACTTAATACTTTATCAGCACTGTATCGTTGATTTGGATCCTTCTTCAGAACAGAACTCACCAAAGAAGTGAAGTTTGCTGATGGCTTGATTGGACTGTTGTCGTTATAACATTGGAATGAGGGCGGTTCTCCCTGAACCGTGCGAATGAGGATTTCCATGGGTTCGAACTTCGCCAGAGGAGGATATCCTTTGAAGAGTTCCAGAGCAGTGATTCCCAAAGACCAGATATCTGCCTTTGAGTCGTATCGCTCTCGATTCATCACCTCAGGAGCCATCCAACAGGGAGTTCCAACGAAAGTACGTGCTTCCTGTTTCTTCATTGTCCCTTCAAGCACACGGGCCACACCGAGATCTGCTAGACGAATATTTCCTGTTCCATCTACAAGAATGTTTCCTGCTTTCACATCTCTACAAATCACATCTATTCATTATTAGAACCGATGAAGGAGGTTAGAGTCATGAAGATACTTTAGACCCTTAGCTGTTTCTCGAATGATGTAAGCAACGATACTCTCCTACTAATTACTCTTGCTAACAAAACAAATACCTCAAAACCTTGTCCATCGTGAACTTTCTTATGTTCTCGCAGGTACTGTAGGATACGAAGGAATGAACCTTTCGTCATCAACGGTGTAATGATCCAGAGCGTACAGCCAACATTAAAACAACTATAACAAGCTAAAACATGTTCATTATTGCATAATTTCATTGTGAGAACTTCTTTGCGAATGTCTTCTAGATTAATTGACGCATCTTCCAACTTTAGAATCTTGATGGCAACAATAGCGTTGTTATCCTTGCACCTCGCCTTAAACACCTTAGCAAAGGCACCCTTGACTTTTAATTACACTGTTAATGTCTTACCTTGCCAATCATCCCCTGAAATTCATAATGACTTGCATCAGTTGGCCACTCATAAGAACCGGTAATACTACGGATAAATTTCATCACATGGTCCACCATACTTCATTCTTGCTTATAATATGGCTTCGAGGGAGGAAGAATCAACAATAATCTGGAAGCAACACCAAAAGAGAGACGAGAGAAAATGGGAATTTACTCTTAACAGCGGATCAATAGAAAAGCGTCCAGTGGTAATCTCTCGATTATTGTATTGTAATCAATCAACACATTCACACTGAATTGATGGTACCTTTTGAGAAGCATCTTTAGTATAACCTAAGATTCGATTATTCTTCGTATTATATCATGGATCCCGTTCCACCTGTAACCATTCTTGGAGTTGAATACCCTGCCCTTGCTGATGGTAAGTATGATGCAGTCATTCTTGGTACCGGATTGAAAGAATGTATTGTTGCTGGATTACTGGCTACTGAAGGAAAGAAAGTTGAAGAGTTTTCGTGTTTTCATTCGTAGGTCCTCGTTCTTGATCGTAATGACTACTATGGAGGTGATTGTGCTTCTTTGAATCTGACTGTTTGAATCCCATTCATGAATTCATATTTTAGAACCTTTACAAGAAGTTCTATGATCGTGTACCCACACAACAGGAAATTGATACATTGGGTCAGAACCGTGACTACAATGTTGATTTGATTCCCAAATTCATTATGGCTTGTGGAAACTTGGTTAACATGCTTGTGCTTACCAAAGTCACAAACTATTTGGAGTTCAAGAAGATTGAGGGAAGTTTTGTCTATGGAGGAAAGAATAAGAAGATCAGCAAGGTAGTTGTATAGGTTGATTGTTATTCTAGATGCCTGCTACTACCTCGGAGGCTTTGAGTACTCCTCTCCTTTCTTTGATGCAGAAGATGAAATACCGTTCCTTCTTGTCTGATGTATTACAAATGAAGATTCCTGGAGAGGATGGCGTGCCTGCTGATGCCGATGTGCCTCTGAAGCATACTACAATGCGAGAGCTCTTCAAGCAGTATGGTTTGGATGAGAATTGTCAGGAATTCACTGGTCATGCTATGGCTCTTCGTTTGAATGATGAATATTTGGATGAGCCTGCTTTAGAGACTGTGAAAGCCATGAAGTTGTATGGTTATTCGGTGAATCAGTATGGATCTTCTCCTTACATTTATCCCATGTATGGTTTGGGTGGTCTTCCTGAAGGTTTCTCTCGTCTCTGTGCTATTAAGGGAGGTGTATTCATGTTGAATCGCAATCCTGATGAACTTCTCTTTGATGACGAGGGCCACATCAAGGGAGTAGTATCCGATGGTGAGGCTGCCTCGTGTGACTTTGCTGTTGGCGATCCTTCGTACTTCCCTGATGACATGTTGCGTGAGACGGGCAAGGTGGTTCGATCTATCTGCTTCCTCAATCACCCCGTTGCTGGAGCCACAGACTGTAAGTCTGCTCAGATCATTATCCCTGCAAAGCAGATCAAGCGTGCTGGCTATCCCCAACACGACTCTGGTAAATCTTCTTTTATCCTCTCATCTCTAGATATTTACGTATCAGTGGTTTCTTGGGATCACGCCGTTTGTGCTAAGGGTATTTACATTGCAATTGCTTCAACTACCGTGGAGACTGATGATCCTGTGAACGAGCTGGCTCCTGCGATTGATCTTCTTGGAGATATTATCGCGCGTTTTGATGAGGTCTCTGACACGTATGAACCTGTGGCTGATGGAAAGGAGGATCATTGCTATATTTCCACTTCCTATGATGCTACAAGGTAAGTTTTTAGATTTAAAGTGAATTGTAGTCACTTTGAGACTGTTGCTGATGATGTGCTGAGCATCTATGAAAGGATTACGGGTCATCCTCTGAGCTTCGACTCTCTTAAGCAGGAATAATTGTATACCTCTCTAGTGTTTGTTGGAGTATTCAGTGTGAGGATTGTTGATAATCAAATGCTCATGATCACTGGTCACTGGATTTGGAGAATCGTTCAAGATCCCCTTGTTTTCCACGAAAATGCGTTGTTGGGAAAAGTTCAAGGCTACAATGAAACCTACCGATGACGGTGACTATAAGAGAAGAATCACTCGAGGATTCGTCAGTCTTCATGATTTTGGCTTAGCTTTTAGTGGTCTGGTTTGTGCATCGGATCTTTTTTCGGTGGTGTTAGTACTGTCTGGGTTGTGTCTCCCTACAAACCGGATAGTTGGGCTTGTTGAGATTTGGATCAATGAATAGTTCGTCCGAAAACCATCGGTCAATCTACCAAGATGATTCTTCGTCCTGCGGTAAATCTCTTGTTCCAGAGATGATGGTCTAGGCGATTCTTGCTTTATGTGGTGTTGCATACGAAGGACTTGGGAGCTGGATGGTAATAGAAAACAGTTCCTCTGACTTTCTAGTACTCGCTTCGTCAAAAGAGCGATTGGTGGACCTATTTTGTTTCAGGAGCAGGAGCAGGTGCTATAGCAGGAATTTCTGTATGAATTGTGTTGTTCTTTGAGTCTAGCGTGGAAACGTTCCTGATTTTCTCAAGTTAACATTCTTCATAGGAGCACTTGCATCAATTTTTGAGTCTTGGTCCGTTCTTATTGTGTTTTTGATCTCTAGCCGTGGTTACCAGGGAATTGGTCCTACCATAAATGAACGCTACATCAAGAAGAGCAAGGTTCTTCCTGATCCAGTGCCGCGTAGTGAAATGGAACATTAAATAATTGATATATGGATTGTTTGTTAACAAAGAGGAGTAAGGTGTTTTGACAGCTTGAAGATTGTTACTCGATATATGCGCAACATCATATTTCTCTACATCATCTAAAAGACGAGTTGAAGGAGCAGGTTCCTCATGATTAGGATACAAAATATAATGTTGGATCATAAATAGAATATCGAAGAACATGCTAACACTTCCTAAACCCAGCTTGACTAAGTTGCTCTTTAAGCCAGACCACTCATCTATGTGACAACAACGCTGTTGTACTTACTCAGTACCCAACAATTGATGAAAAATTGAAGAATTGAAAGGAGGCCACCACTAAAATCAAGGAGGATGTTGTAGATTGTCCAACCCACAGTATTTATTAAGAAACCAAAATACCTTGGATACTAAGGATATGTTGACTTGCGTCTGTAGTTAAAGACTAGCTGAGGGATATACTTGATGATGCTAATAACCAACTTGATATTGGAAAGCACAATAATCACAATCAGAGGTGTTAGCCATGTAAACCAATGCATCTTCACGCCCACAATACACAAAACCACAAAAATACCAACTAGACTCAAAATAATAATAGCAGTATAGCTAATTCTCTGCCCATTCCGTTCATAGAAAAAGCATTGCGTGATTGTCACACAAGTGATAATCATAGCGTGAGCGGAGAAAAATAGATCATTTAGTACAACCTACACATCAGAGAACCGGAGAAGTCCCACTGGAACGTGCTGATGGAACATTTCCTGGTATTCGCGTTGGATCTCTGGAACATAGAGAAGTGAATAGTTATAAATGGTGTAAAAGGTGAAGGCAACAAAGTTGTACGCCAGAAAGTCAAAAGAGAGACCAACTACACTTCGTCGTTTATAGTTGAGAAATACCTATCCATGAACAGCTGGAAACAAATATACTTGAGGATAAAATGATACACTCCAAGCACAAAAGTACAACCAACCAATGTACTGTGATATATAGTTCCATGGAGCACGGAGAACCTTGTTTGGTCCCAATACTATTCTATTAATGTATAATCTCAGTTCTACTTAACAATAGGATTGCGGAAACGACCAACATTCCTGTTATCACAATCACTTTTGCATTTGGTTTTCGTTTCTCTTCGCTCATAGTTTACTTATTTGTGGGGTTCGTCAAACCAACAGAGATCATCTGAACAATATTATTGGTTGAACCAATTCTGTAGTGATGATCCCCGTGCTTCATTATGGAACACAAACTAATAGGAACAAAAATACGAACATCAAATAGCTTCCTCTTTTATCACTTCTTTCTCTTTTTTCCCATTTTTCGGGTTTCTTCTTTCACCATCTCGGGATCATCTTCATCACTATCCTTTCTGCTTCTTTTACCTCTTCCTTTAACAACAGCTCTATCAAGACTCTTTTCGATTAATCGAATCAATGTGTCACAATGTCTCTGGATGTCCCATGTTGAACGAGTTCGGAAATACCAATCAAACTGGAACTCCTGACAGCGCTGAATCTCTTGTCGAATTGCATCCCAGTTTCCATAACCCAATTGTATGATACAATACAATAGGAACCGATCATGTTCCACTGTGTAATTTTTAGAAAGTTGTATTGGCATTGCTAAACTGAAAGTATTAAATGGATCTGAGTATTCACTCAGTTTCCGTGAGATTGCCTAGTGTTCAACCTCTTTTTCATTTCCATACCAGCTCTATTTCTCGTTTTCTACACAAGCGATGTTCACCTTTCTCAATCCGTGTTAGGACTCGCTTAAATCCAGGTGTTGTTGATGCTCTATGCATTATAATCTTCCATCAAACTCACTTCTTCCAAAATGCATTCATATATCTACGTACTTCACTACTGCTCTTCCCAGTTGCTGACGATACTGCTTCAACAATTGCAGTTGTGCTTGATCGTCCATACGTCTCACAAGCTTGAATAAAGCGACGATAATCACTGCGAGACCAATCAGCAAAACCTTCTCCAAGCAATCGATCCTTCTCTCGTTGGTCTTCCTCTGATAAATGACACTAATCTCACATTCATTCTCTGATCTCACATCATTCAATTGCTCTTGGAGAGCTTCGGTTATCTTTGTAGCTTCAGGTTCACCTCGCTCCACCTTGCTCTTCAATTCTCGAATTTGCTACAGCTCAATCTCTTCTTCTTCAATCACTTTATGAATTCGCTTTGTTTCGGCAGTCAATTTCGCTTCCTTTTCAAGAATCACCATGAGTGCAGGAATATCAAATAGTTGGAAATCTTGGTATGGACAAAATATCTTCTCTTTTTTCACCTTCTTAACCTCTTGTGTTCGTTTCTTGGTTCGAGCAGGAAGATTGATGAAAGTCGATACAACCTCCCTATTGCGGAAATTCTCCCCATTGAAACCATAAATATCAAATTCATCCTTTCCATCTAATCGGAAACTTGCTAAACTGCTCATTGACTGTTGGAGCTTCTCACTATCACGTTGTGTCCGTTCTTCTCCTGTCTGAAGGATCTTATCAATATCTTCATCCTATACTTCATCCAATCCTTCTCTTCTACAGTAAATGTCCCTTTCTCTGAAGAGAAAATGAAGTCTGCTCCATAGGTCACAATACTTGCCATTTCTCGAGTTGAGATCTTTGCACTAGGTGATGCTAATCGGCCTTGTTGAATGACCACAGCGTCCAGAAGTAATTTCTTCTCAGCTCGTTCAATAATTTTCTCCTCTACAGTCTTCTCTGTGATCAGTCGGTACACACGCACTGTCTTCTTCTGTCCAATACGATGTGCTCGATCTTCTGCTTGTAAGTCAGCTTGAGGATTCCAATCAGAATCATAGAGAATCACAACATCTGCAGTAGCTAGATTGATACCTAGACCACCAGCACGTGTGCTGAGAAGAAAACAAAACTTCTCTGAATCAGGTTTATTGAATTCATCCATTCGTATCTCTCGATCTTCACTCTACCATTCATACATTCAAAGTAGACATACAGTAGTCTGACCATCAATACGACAATAATCATATCCCTTGATTCGCATGTAATCCTCCAGAATATCAAGCATTCGAGTCATCTATTACTTATTCTCTATTTCCACATTCACTTGAGAGAATACAAGAACACGACTACCCTGCTCTTTCATTCGAATCAATAACTTATCAAGCAATTGCATCTTTCCACTATTCTCCCAAAGATGGGGACCATCTGTATATGGAGGACCTATAATATCAATCAAATCAATCACCAGTAACCGGGTTCAGCACCTTGAAAGAGGTAAGGATGATTACAAACTTTCCGAAGTTGAATTAAGATGTTGTTTAGTTGAACACGACTGGCTCCACCAATACTATTTAAGGCTTCTATATCCTATCACTTATACTTCCATTCTTATAATACTTTCTTTAAGACATTCTTATACCAAAAGAGTTGCATATCTGTTAAACCAACATACAATTTGATTTCCTTCTTTGGAGGCAAGTCTTTTTCAACATCTGATTTCAATCGACGTAAGAGGAAAGGTCGAAGAATCTGCATATGAGCGACCACATATGAATCTACAGTATGTAACCGACGAATAACATCTGATTGAATACTAGTACTGAAGTATGAATCGAACAAATCTGCACTAGTAAACACTGCTGGCATTAGAAAGTTCAATAAGGCCCAGAGTTCATGAAGATTATTTTGAAGAGGTGTACCTGTGATAAGTAAACGATATTGTGTGGATAACTGTCGTACTACAACACTGAGTGCACTAGCTTCATTTTTGATACGATGAGCCTCATCAATAACCATATAACACCAACTAATTCCTATTAAAACGTTTCGTTCTCTCAATACAAGCTCGTAGCTTGTGATACAAATATTGAAGTGTCCTGTCTGTAATTGACTTGAAATTATTTTAGCTCGCGTATCTCGATCTCCTTGAAGAACAACAACATGAAGAGATGGACACCATTTCAAGAACTCTCGATGCCAATTCGATACAGTTGATTTCGGGACGATCACAAGATGAGGACCATTAATCGCTCGACATTCATATAAGTATCCAAGGAGTGAAATTGTTTGAAGAGTCTTTCCTAATCCCATTTCATCTGCCAAGATTCCATTAATTCCATTGTTGTATAAGGCAATCAGCCAATTCAGACCCTCAATTTGATAGGGTCGCATAGTTCCTCCAACAATGCATTTTGGCTGAGTTGTTAAGCGTGCTACAGAATTTATCGAGTCGTCATCCGAATCAATCATGTCATCAACAGAAGACTGAGCATACTACAATAAAACTGAAATACTAAATTCTACTCGACGGTTATCTGAAGTGCCTACATGCTTTACAGATTCTGTAGAGGGCGCTTCTGTATCAAATTGTCCTAACGATACAAAACTGGAATACACTTCAGCTTGTTGGGCAAGAGATTCAATTGGAGAGAGGGTAGGGGCATGTTCTACAAGTTACAGACAGAATTCACAGAAACCGGAATCACCCTTTTCTTTCATTCGAATAGCCGAGAGCAATTTGTTTTGTTTTTCTTTTATCTTCTGGTAACGAATGGCTTCCAATTCTGCTAATCGTTGTCTCTACATATATCAATCTCATTATTCTTTTACTTCCCGTTTTACTTCCTCATCCTCTTCATCAACTGGGGTTTCAATAGGTGTTTGACTCTCCTCATCTATCCTTAAGTCTACTTCACCAATTCCATACTCTCATACGATCCAGAATCAGAAGGACTTTCTGATATATCGCTATTCTCCTTAGCGTCATCAACATCGTCAACTGATTCTTTTTCACGCATCTTTCACTTAGCACAAAACGTAAGATCGTACATTTACTGCTAAGAAACAGTAACACGCTGATGTGAAAAAGAAATGACAAACAAACAAGAGAAGAAGAGGAAGAGGAAAGGGAAATAAAAGAACTATCTGACATAGAATCAAATTCTGGTATGCCGTCATCACTTAACTCTAAATCTTTATAGGGATGAGCACGATCAGCATTGACTTCACCGTCCCAATCTGCTGATGATCCTCTTGTTGGTATTTCACGTCGTAAGAAGGGTCCAAGAATCACTACCGGTCATCAACATCAATGATTCACACTTTCTAAATCCACTCCATCAGGAAACTGGAATATATCACTAGCCTGTAGATTCTATTTCTCATCCTATCCTCACTGCTCTACATAGTTGATTTCAGCCTCATACTGTCTTCGAATAGCATCTTTCAACTGCTCTCCCCTTGCCCAATCTGGTATTTGCTTCCTCTTGAACTGATCCTCAGCAATATCTGGTTTCTTCTTCACAACAGTTACAGCAGATGCTGGCTTCTTGAAGGATCGTTGGATCACTGGATTGGCACGCATTTCAGGAGATGATGTTGTTTGATACAGGCCAAAACGTGCCTTTGGTGAGGACGAAGAGACAAAACCCGATGATTGAGGTGAACGAAGAGGCTCAGAAGATGGCTGTTGCTGAGGAGATCGGGTTGGATAATAAACTTGCTTCAAAACACCGGATGTGATGTTAGTGGATGAGCCAGAGTGGATCCTCACAGGAGGTGAAGGTGAACGAGGTTTTGCAGGTGATGGAGGTGTGGGCGAGTTGACAGGCGATGTGAGTGCAGGTGAGTTTGCTCTGGACGGAGACGAATGAGCTTGCATAGTAGATTTAGGCTGAATACAATTTCCAAGATGCCTCGGAGACTGTCCATTTTCTACTAGATTTGTAGGCTGATTTATGGATGATGGTGATGTGATCGAAGGAGTCTGCGTAGACGAAGCGGAAGGAATGCGAACTACACTCAATTCAACAATTGAAACACACTTAATGTGGGAATAATGACTTTTTGTTGAGGAGAATCTCTCACTGGAGAATGATCTTTGATTAAAAATAGAGTCAGAAACTACTCGGAGACAAATTGGTAACTCGTGGTATCACAGCGATTGGACGATTATTTGAAATATGCTAAGCATTATTAACCGTCACAAATACTACCAATCGGTCCAATTCATAAGCTACAAGTTTCCTAACATAGTCTTGGCGTAATCCTGAACAAGAAATGTGTAATCGAGCACATTCTTCTTTAACTTCTTTGAATGTCATTGCGCTATACTTCTTATATATATCACTTTCTGTTCTAGAGGTTACATCTATCAGTTGATTCGACATCGGTTGGGATGGTTGATCTCTTGCCTGAGAAATAACGACTTCATCTGGCTTCACAGTAATCGGTTTAATTTCTATTGTCATTTCTTTTGAACTTATGAAATCCATCTCTTTATCAATAATTCGATGGGAAGAAAGCTAGATATTACATTTTAATCCACCGACAACACATTCATGTAACCACGTTTTAATCTTGTTAGCATCCTTATCAATAATCTCACATGACTTCTGAAGGCATTTCTATGTTGAAAAGATAAAATAAACAACTACTGATGCCATCGACTGGTAATGGGCGACTTTCTTCGCAACCGTTCCTGTCATATGATAGACTTGATGAGGAATCTAGTAAGTGACTTAAAACAAAGATCGATATGAATCCAAATCAGAATAAATCAACCCTCTTTATGGCAGTACTGAAATAGCTCCTATTATCCATATTTGTTACAAATAACCCAACTAGAACCTATTTATCACTTTACTGGTGATCATCGTCTTTTTCAACAACATGAAGAATGTGGTCAGGATATTTCATTGTTTCCCATAGTTTTGTGATGTTGCATGAATTGGGACGAATTCCATGAATTATGCAGTCCTTTCCTATTATATTCTGTTGCCCTTCTGTCAATGTGTACTTTTTGATAACTGCCGGTTGATAACAACGATATATTTTGACTAAGAATCCTTGCCGCTGACAATCATTCATTAAAGACAAGTTGCTTCTTTCATATAGAACATAATCGCCTTCAGTATTATTGAATAAGGTTGGTGTCACCTGAAATTATTGATTTGAATTGATTTGACTGAGATTGTGCCGTTTGTTGCATTAACAGGTCAATTCTTCCATATTCACTGAAAATACCCTATGTATTATGACGAATATAGATGATATTCCTCTTTCAAACTGTTTCGGAACCTGTTTTCCAAATCATGAATGCTGAGATAAGGAATATACTATATGAGTACTATCAATATATCACACATGTTTAGTAAGACACGCTGAAACCTCTATTTCCAATGGTTCATTATTGACAGAATACAAGTCATACAATATACCAATAGGAATCTCCCAGTTTAAGGGAATGTTCATTGTAAGAAATTGAATTCCGTTCTCTTTGTATCGCTCCAAGGTATCTTTGAGAGCAATGGAGTCTTCCAGAAGGAGAGGAAGATAAGAAATTCTTCTTCCCATTACCTACTTAGAATTCAGTCATAATAGTACATAGACTGTAGGCATGTCACATCCATGTAAACGAATGGGTACTAAACCATTCCATACCAACTTCTGAATGGATAATGGATCGAAATCCATGAGAATGGAATATGCTTCGAGACTGACAAGAATCAAATCCTTCTCTATGGATACACTTGATAGTGCAGAAGTCGAATTTTGTGCTTTACTAAAGCTCCATAACAGATCCATTAAGTAACTTAATGTCCACTCACCAATGAGACCTCCTACTCTAAACAAACATATAGCAAACCCAAAATCAATCAATGTTAACAGTACGGGTAAGGTCAGGTCGTGCTGCTCGCCAAGCACACAACAATCGTTCAGGGAGTAGTTCCTCTTCCTTACATTCGATAACCAGCGCAAGATCGACAAC
>JABLTK010151448.1_pt1 | contig 21547 bp, 20 predicted proteins | sample 7160131 | NCBI WGS metagenome assembly JABLTK01 (sample SAMN14651221, study PRJNA627086) | human gut metagenome | isolation source: feces | host: Homo sapiens
GCTGCACAGTATCACCGCCAGATTCCGCTGCAGAAGAAATTATAAACTTCAGCAACTTTTTCACCCTTAGAAACCTTATCCGTATCTTCCATTTTATAGGAAATGACGCCACCAATATTTTTTGAATTCATAATGGTTTCACTTCTTATAAAATATCCGTCTACATCAAGAGATTCTGTCATAGTAGAGTAAGTTGCAGATTCTGTTCTTATATTCTTGAAGCTTGCATTGCTTAAAAGATAAATTACATAAACAAGCAAAAGCACAGAGAGCAAGGCAATAATTATTCTTCTGATTATAGATTTATCCACATACTCACCTCTCTGAATCAGTTTACCTTATGATTATACTACATCATTTTCCGATTGTCACGATTTTTGACATTTATTATAATATTTGACGGATTTTTGTTGTCAATTAAGACTTACTTTAGGAATATTTTAAAAAATTCCATTCATTTATCAGCCTTTCACTCTCTGAAAGAATATCAAAGCAATCGCACTCTAAAAACTTTACATCTTCGCATCGTCTGAACCATGTGAGCTGACGCTTTGCATAGCGTCGGGTTTCCATTTTGAGTTTTTCGACTGCATCTTCAAGAGAACATTCGCCATCAAAATACGGCTTAAATTCCTTTATTCCAATAGCCGCCGAAGCTGTTTTTCCTGGGTTTTGATTAAAGAAAGCTTTTGCTTCATCAAGTATTCCAGATTCCAGCATTTTATCAACACGAAGATTTATTCTGTCATAGAGCTTTTGTCTATCCTTATAAGTAAGGCAGATTGTTAGATAATTATATGGCGAAGGCTTTTCTTTTGAGCGTTTCATCTGTTCGCTCATTGTTATTCCTGTATTTCGATAAATCTCAATCGCACGAATAATTCGCTTACCATTATTAGGGTGAAGTGTTGACGCAGTTTCAGGGTCGAACTCTGCAAGTTGTTCAAGCAGGACTTTTCCGCCCTCTCGCTGATATTGTTCATTAAGCTCTGCACGAAGTTTTTCGTCAATCTTTTCTTCGGAAAATGTTATATTTCCAACAAGAGATGAATAATAAAGTCCCGTTCCGCCGACAAGTATGGGAAGTTTTCCTCTTTCGTATATCTCTGCAATGACCTTATGGGCAAGCTTGACATAATCTGAAACGCTGAAAGCTTCTCCTATCGGTAAAAAATCTACAAGGTGGTGCGGTATTCCACGAGCCTCTTCTTTTGTGACCTTTGCGGTCGCAATATCCATACCCTTATAAATCTGCATTGAATCACAGGAAACTATTTCGCCGTTATATCTTTCGGCAAGTTCTACTGAAAGCCCTGTCTTGCCCGACGCTGTCGGACCTACTATGCAAAGAAGCGGTATCTTATTATTCATATCTTAATCATACCCTCATAAATCTTTTTTCGAGTTCGTGTCTTGTCATTGTAAAACAAATCGGTCTGCCATGCGGACAATATTTTACATCAGGATTTTCCATAAGCTCCTCAACAAGAGCCATAAGCTCTCCCTCACTGCTCTTATCACCAGCCTTTATTGCGGCTCGGCAAGCAACATTCTTATAAAGCCAATCCATCTTCTCGGTTATAATATCTCGCTTATTTTTTGCAAGATAGCCAGCCATTTCTACAACAGTGTCAGATATATCGTCACGCTCAACAATCTGAGGTGCTGCTCTGACTACAACCGTACCCATTCCGTAATCGTCAATCTCAAAACCTGCATCTTCCATAGCTGAAAGGTTATTTAAAAGTGCGTCATAATCGGTTTTATCGAGTGTTACGATTATAGGCTCAAGGAGCATTTGAGCATAATTTTTGCCACAATCACGCCTTAGCTTTTCATATAAAAGTCTTTCGTGAGCGGCGTGTTTGTCAATAAACAGAATTGCATTGCCTTTTTCAAGAATTATATATGTTGCAAAGGCTTCGCCTAAGAATTTCATAGGAGCATCAGACTCGCTATCAAGCCTTACACCTGCTATACTCAGAAAAGAATCAATAAGCTTGTCCTGATTTTTTACAACGGACGGCTCATTATCTTCTTGTAATATAGTCGGTTTGTGAGATGTTTCTTCACCTTCTGTAACAGCTTGAGTTTCTTGCTTTTCGGGATTTTCTATTTCTGATTTTGCCTTTTCTAATTTTTTGCGAACGCTTGCCGTATATGGGTCAACTGTAACGCAATCAGAAACCATTATCGGAGAAAAGCTTGAAGGCTCAGGCATAAATATTTCAGGCTCATTTTTATCTTCTTCAAGATTATCAAACTCAACACTTTTTTGAATGGATTCTTTCTTTGAATCTCCTTTAAAAAACGAATCCTTTTCAGAAATTTTCTCAGCCTTTTCAACAGGTTTTGCTGCTTTCGGTTGATAACTAAACTGTAATTGCTCGTTTTCAGCCTTTGTGGCTGTTTTTTCTAAGATTTCAGGCTTTATAGGTTCTTCCTCTTTTATAGGAGAGCGGTTATCTCCACTTAAAAGTGCCGATTTAACTCCATGATAAACCGCATCGAAAATAGGTCTTTCATTTGTGAATCTTACCTCAAGCTTTGACGGGTGAACATTGACATCAAGTGTAGAATAATCCATGGTCATATGCAAGACACAGCCTGGAAATTTTCCTGTCATTATATTACCTTTATAGGCTTCTTCAAGTGCCGCCATAGCTGTACGAGTTTTTATATATCTGCCATTTATAAAGAAAAGCTGCATACTTCTATTGGCACGAGATGAAATTGGACGGGTTATATAGCCTTGAAGCTTTATACCCTCGTGTTGATAATTCAAGGGAATAAGCGTTGATGTGAACTCCTTGCCAAAAACTGAAAGAATAGCATTTTTAAGGTTATCATCACCTGGAGTTTTCATTGTTTGCTTGCCATCACGAATGAATGTAAAGGATATTTCTGGGTGTGAAAGTGCTATTCTATCAATAACTCCTGAAACGCTATTTGCCTCGGAAACATCTTTTTTTAGAAATTTCATTCTCGCAGGAACATTATAGAAAATATCACGAGCGATAATTGTCGTTCCTTTTGGACAACCTGCATCGTCAATTTCTATCTCGTCACCACCATTAATTTCATATCTTGTTCCGATTTCCTCATTCTCTCGGCACGACAACATAGTGACCTTAGCAACAGCGGCAATAGACGCCAACGCCTCTCCTCTGAAACCAAGTGTTCCTATTGCATCAAGGTCTTGTTTATCATGAACTTTACTTGTTGCATGGCGTAAAAACGCAGTTGGAATATCTTCTCTTGCTATTCCGCAACCATCATCGGTAACTCGCATAAAAGTAATTCCGCCACGCTGAATTTCTACGGTTATATGTTTAGCACCCGAATCTATTGAATTTTCAACAAGTTCTTTTATTACAGACGAAGGTCTTTCTATTACCTCACCTGCGGCAATCAGCTCTGACATATGCTTATCTAAAAGCTTAATTACTCCCATACAACTCACCACCAATTTTAAAGAATAATCTTATACTACTTGGAATCTTCAAAGCTCTTATCATTCAAGCCCCAGCCAATAAGTTCTAATGACTTAAATTTTTCGTTATTGCATACTTCGGCTAAACTACCCAAATCTATTTTGAAATCTTTAAGTTTTCCTTTTTTTATTTTCAAAATAACTTTTATGGTCTTATCAGGATTATTTTTTAATGAATTGACTATTTCATCAATAATCTTTTCATCTGCTGAATATAGCGAATAACAATATTTATTTTCACCAAATATACTGCCGTAAGCCTCTATATATCTCATCTTTTGCATAAGAATATTTTCCGCCCTGCAATTCTGAAATTTTGGGTTCTTCACGCTCATATTTAAATGGTAAAAAAATTTCTTTATATTCAGTCTTTGAAAATAACATATTGAATACCTCTTATTTAGAGCTTGTTTCAAGCTCTAAGCATTTCCAGTCCTCATTAAAAATATGATAAAATTCTGTTTCATTTAACTGAACATCTTTAAAACCTACAGACTTATAACAATAATAGGCGGATTCATTATTTTCAAATACGCCTAAGGTGATTTTCTCAACCTTTAGTATATCGAAAGCGTATTTTATTGCAAGCTTAAGCATTTCCTTACCATAACCCATACCACGCTTTGTATCATTTACAATTACAAAGCCAAAACGGAGTGTTTTCTTTTCTTCATCTGTGAATCTCATGATAAGATGTCCAACTACACCCGTTTCATCAAATGCTGTCATTTCATAAAAATTATCAGCATAGGCAAAATCGTTATAGTGTTTATTCATATCATCGGCTGTAATCGGAAATTTATCATATCTATCCGCACACCATTTACGAAATGAAACTTCATCTTTTATCCACTTAACGATATGCTCTGCATCACAAGCTTTATATGGACGCAATCTTATCATTTCGGATTCCTCCTATTTTTTCTTTTGATAATGACAATCGCATACAGTGCCACCTCTTGCAAGTGTCTGTTCTCTATAACTATCTTGATTTTCAAGCTTAAAGCATCCTTAAATCAATAACACAAAACCATATCGTTAAACAAGCTTAGATGTTGTTCTCCAAAAGCTCAAGGTACATATTGGAATAGCCTGTCTTATGCTCTTTGATAAATTCAATAGCTGACCTTGGGTGCTTATTAAGTCTGCCTGTAAGGAGGTAAGGAACATCATAGCCCCAGACTACGCCGTCATCTCTGAGTTTTTGAATGTGTCCTTCGATAAAGTCAAGAAGTGGAATAAGATTATACTTAGGGTTCTTTAGGAAACCGAGGAGAAGCTCCATATAGCAGTTGCCTGCACCTCTGCCCATACCGCTGACTGTTGCGTCAAGGTAGTTTACACCGAGTGAAAGTGCTTCTATTGTATTTGCAAATGCAAGCTGTTGGTTATTATGTGCGTGCATACCAATTTGCTTGCCATACTTATCGCCAACTTCAAGATACCTCTCAGAAATTGCTGCTGTCTGTTCAGGGTAAAGTGAACCGTAGCTATCAACGATATAGATTCCATCAACGCAAGAGCGACCAAGAATATCAAGTGCTATATCAAGGTCAGCTGTATTTGCGTTTGAAATAGCCATGATATTTACAGTTGTTTCATAGCCCTTATTGTGACAATATTCAATCATTTCAATTGCAGAAGGGATTGTATTGAGATATGTTGCAATTCTGTACATATCAACAACAGAATCCTTTCTGTCTATGATGTCTTTTTTGAAATCAGTTCTGCCAACATCAGCCATAACTGAAATCTTCATATCAGAATCATTTTCGCCAACAATATTTCTTATATCCTCTTCATCGCAGAACTTCCACTTGCCAAACTTATCAACATCGAAAAGCTCTTTAGAAGCACGATAACCAAATTCCATATAGTCAACGCCAGCTTTGATATTTGTCTTATACAAATCTCTTACAAAATCATCAGTGAAGTAGAAATTGTTTACAAGTCCGCCATCTCTGATTGTAGCGTCAAGAACCTTTATCTCTGGTCTGAATGATACGATTTCACCTTTTTTACCCATTTTTATAATCCTCCATAAATTCGGAAAGCCCTTTGCTTTCCTTAATTTTATTATTTCTGCAATTCCTTGCAGTTATATAACTTATCTACCTAAAAAAACAGATATTATAAGCTTTGCTTAACTATTTCCAGTCCATAATATTCTCATCAATAAAGTCAGACTTATTTTTCAGCAAGAGCAATAAGCTTGACAAGAACATTCATTGCTTCTATTGGAGTTAATGTATTTATATCTGTACTTCTCAGCATTTCACGAATTTCATCTGCTTCTGGAACAAGTGAAAGCTGTTCTTCAGTTTCTTCTGACTCTGCTTGTTTTTTTGGAGCGTCATTTTTTCCACATTCAAGCTCTTTTAGGACAAGCTTTGCACGATTTATAACGCTTGCTGGCAAGCCTGCAAGCTTGGCAACCTCTACACCATAGCTATCGTCAGCAGCACCTCGAACTATTCTTCGCAGGAATGTAATATCATCTCCACGCTTTTTAACAGCAATATTATAATTCTTAACGCCGTCAAGGTTGTCCTCAAGCACTGTCAATTCGTGATAGTGTGTTGCGAAAAGCGTTTTTGCACCAAGCTTTTTCTTATCTGCAACAAATTCAAGAACCGCTCTCGCAATGCTCATTCCGTCAAAGGTTGATGTTCCTCTGCCTATCTCATCAAGAATAAGTAAGCTATCCTTTGTGGCATTTTTCAGAATATATGCAACCTCGTTCATCTCTACCATAAATGTAGATTGACCTGTTGTCATATCGTCAGATGCACCTATTCTTGTAAAAATACTATCGCAGATTGATATTTCCGCAGATTTTGCAGGAACAAAGCTGCCTATTTGAGCCATAAGCACTATCAAGGCTACGCTTCTCATATAAGTAGATTTACCTGCCATATTTGGACCTGTTATAATTGCAACACGATTTTCTGCTGAATCAAGTGTAACATCATTCGGTACAAACGGCATAGTTTTTAAAAGTCTTTCAACAACAGGGTGTCTGCCGTCTTTTATTATGATTTTGCCGTTTTGTATTATATCAGGCTGACAATAGTTGTTGTCATAGGCTGTCTGTGCAAGCGAGGCAAGTGTATCAAGCATAGCAACGGCCCTTGCTGTACTTTCAATCTGCTCAATATGCTTTGCAGTCTGCTTTCTGATTTCCTCAAAAATAGTATACTCAAGTGCAAATGAACGCTCTTTTGCTCCAAGTATTCTTCTCTCAACTTCCTTGAGTTCTTCTGTTATGTATCTTTCGCAGTTTGTGAGAGTCTGCTTTCGGATATAATCATTCGGAACTGAATCTTTATATAAATTCGTAACTTCTATATAATATCCGAAAACACGATTATAGCCTACCTTTAGTTTAGGTATGCCTGTGCGTTCTCTCTCTCTTGATTCTATTCCTGAAAGAAGCTCTGCACTGTTATTCATATCATAACGAAGTTCATCAAGCTCTTTATTACAGCCCTCCTTGATGATTCCACCCTCACGAACTGAAAACGGCGGACTTTCAACAATGGAATCTTCGATTAAATCCTTCAAATCTTCAAGAAGATTAAGCTCTGAAAGCTGCTCTTTCATAAGTGTACTTTCAGAATTTTTGATAGCCTCTTTTATTTCAGGAAGCTTATTGAAAGCTGACAGCAAAGAAATTAAATCTCTCGCATTAGCCGAACCATAGACTATCTTTGTCATAATTCGCTCAATATCAGGGATTCCACCGAGAGCATCTCGCAAATCAATTCGCATCTGAACATTATCGAAAAGCTCTGCAACGGCATTTTGTCGGCGTGTAATTTTGCCAACATTTACAAGAGGTTTTTCTATAAAGCTCTTTAAAAGTCGTTTACCCATAGAGGTTTCGCACTTATCAAGAACCCACAAAAGCGAACCATAACGCTTTTTTTCGTGCAAAGTCTCGGTAAGTTCAAGATTACGCTTTGCTGAAAAATCAAGACTCATATACTCACTTTCAGCAAAGGGAATAATCTTTGTTATTCGCTCTAAGCCTGTCATCTGTGTTCTTTCAAGATAGCCTAAAAGTGCCGCAGACGCAAGCTTACTTTCCTTAGAATATGAATTTCCAAGCATATCCTCAATATCATCATCAAAATGCTTTTTAAGGGTTTCATTAGCGTTGTATTCGTCAAAGTCTGTATCGTCAAGTGCTTCTACTGAACAAACAATTTTTTCTTTGAGGAATGGTACAAGCTCTTTAAAGCTGAGAACTCCTGTACTGATTAGTATTTCTTTTGGAGAGAATTTCAGTAATTCGTCCTTGATTGAGCGAATTATATCCTTGCCCTTTACAGTTGATGCAACAAATTCACCGGTAGATGTATCACAGAAAGCAAGTCCAGCTATTCCCTTTTCACAGTATATACAGCCGATATAGCTATTCTGTGTTTCATCGAGCATAGTAGGCTCTATAACTGTACCTGGTGTTACAACTCGGATAATATCACGCTTAACAAGTCCTTTAGCCTTTGCAGGGTCTTCTGTTTGCTCACAGATTGCGACCTTATAGCCCTTTTGAACTAACTTTGCAATATATGGCTCACAGCTATGGAAAGGTACTCCGCACATAGGTGCTCTTTCTTCTTGTCCACAGTCTTTGCCTGTAAGAGTTAAGTCGAGTTCCTTTGATGCGGTGATGGCATCATCAAAAAACATCTCGTAAAAGTCACCGACACGATAGAATAGTAGTGCGTCCTTATTTCGTTCCTTGACCTCAAAATATTGTTTCATCATAGGCGAAAATTCTGCCATTGCTATCACCTCCTTAAGTTATTTACCTTTTTCACCATCAGGGAACCCCCTGCGAGGGTTCCCTACGAAAAACATTCCACTGGAATGTTTTTCTACCCTCCTGCGCTTTGCGGAACATAAAGTTTTCGCTCTCTGCGGAGAGCGACCAAAGGCTCTGCCTTTGGAAACCGCAAGCTTTTGAAAAAGCTTGTGCAAAACTTTTAAGTATAATTAGACAAGTTTGGTCACGCACCACAGCCACCGCAGGTTTCGCAACTGCCTGAGCAGCTGCTCTGTGTATAATCTGCTGTTTCTGGGTCTGCTCCCTGTGCTGACTGATTGATAATTGCAAGAACTCTATTTACAACAACATCAAATTCTGCCTTAGCCTCATTATAAGCTATCATATTTTCGTTAGACATAATGATTGCATAAGCGTGACGCATTTCTGCGTTGAGCTGCTGCATTTTTTCATCGCTTCTATCTGCCTTTGATGCTTCATTATTTATTGCCATACGCTTTAAATTAAATTCACCAATAGCATTCTGAAGTTCTTCGTCTTCCTCGCTCTGCTGTCTTGCAAGCTCAAGCTTGAGATAAAGCTCGTCCTTCTGAAGCTGTCTGCCGATTTCTCTTGCCATTTCTATTACATCTGCCATTTTAAAAATCTCCTTTATACTAATTTTCCTTTTAATATCCAGTTTCTTGCTTTTGTGACCTCTACATTTTGGAATGTTCCTATGAGGTCTTCACTGCCTTCAAACTCGACTATTATATTTTCCTCTGTTCGAGAGGTAAGCTCGCCATTTGGCTTTGCACTCTCGACAAGTACCCTATATGTCTTTGAAACCATAGATTCACAGCGTTTTGCGGCAATCTCTTCTTGAACCTTTAAAAGTTCGGAGAACCACTTTGATTTTTCTTCATATGGAATCGGGTCGTCCAATTTTGGAGCTGGAGTACCAACTCTTGGAGAGAATATGAATGTAAACAATGAGGTATATTCAACCTCTTTGATAAGGCTCAAGGTCTGTTGAAAATCTTCATAAGTTTCACCAGGGAAACCTACTATAATATCACTTGTAAGAGAAAGATTCGGGATTTTCTCCTTGGCATAGTTTACTATCTCCATATAACGCTTTCTGTCATAGTGGCGGTTCATAAGCTTTAAAATTCTGTCACTTCCTGATTGGAAAGGCAAATGAATATGGTTGCATATCTTATCATGTGACGCAATAACATCAATCAATTCATTTGATAAATCTTTCGGATGTGAAGTCATAAAGCGAAGTCTGAAATCGCCGTCAAGCTCAGCTATATCTGCCAACAATGACGCAAAGGTCTTTTTGCTTTCGAGAGTTTTTCCATAAGAATTTACATTCTGTCCGAGAAGTGTAATATCCTTATAGCCTGCGGCAATCATATCACGAGCTTCTTGCATAATTACTTCTGGCTCACGACTTCTCTCTCTGCCACGAACATAAGGAACAATACAGTATGTGCAGAAATTATTGCAACCATACATAATTGAAAGCCAGCCCTTGAAAGTTCCGTCACGCAAGGTTGGGATATTCTCGTGAATTATTCCATCATCATTGCCACGAGCAACTATTCTATGATTTTCTGTAATTGTGGAATATAACAGCTTTGGAAAATTATGAATTTCGTGTGTTCCGAAAACAAGCGAAACAAACGAAAAGCTCTTATAAATTTTCTCTGCTATATGTTCTTGCTCCATCATACAGCCACATAATGCTATAATCAATGACGGATGACGGCGTTTTATATTTTTTAATGCACCGACATTTCCGAAAACTCTATCCTCGGCGTGTTCACGAATAGCACAGGTATTAAAAATTATAATATCTGCTTCGTTTTCATCTTCGGTAAAGTCACAGCCCATTTCTTTGAGCATTCCCTTTAGCTTTTCGCTATCAGCAACATTCTGCTGACATCCATATGTTCTGACAAGAGCCATCGGCACTTCGCCTCTTGCACGAAATTTAAGAATATCGCTCAAGAGTTCGGAATATTCGTGAATCCCGTTCAAATCAGCTGTGTTAAGATTTTGATTAAGTTGATTATCCAAAATGAACTCTCCGTTCCTAAAAATATTGCAAAAATAGACCTTATAAAAGGTATTCCGTATTATTTTATCACAATCAGGCTTTTTCTTCAAGGGTTTTCAAAATTTAGCAAATTGGTATGTTTAATGTTAAGGGCTTTGTCCTTAAAACCCACGAGGGACCCCGTCCCTCGACCCTGCGAGCCTTTGAAAAGGCTCGAGCGAAACTTTTAATTGTCTTAGAAAAATTTGTTAACTAATTGATTTTAAACTAAATATTAAAGGCGTGAAGATAATCTCCACGCCTTTTTATAGCTTTTAGTTATTTTCGCTTTCTTTTGGTACGAACATTGGTTGTTGCCTATCGTTCTTGACTTCTTCTAATGCTTCTTTTGCAAGTCTGTAAAATTCAAGCTGTGAATTAAGCGGTTGTTTTCCTCGCTTATCAATCATAACATATGTCATATCACTTTTTTGAACTCTTGCATTTATAGTATCGTTCATCATAATATCGAGCATACCGAAAACACGCTTTTTCAAATCCTCATCTTCAACTGGGAAAACAAGCTCAACTCTCTTATCAAGGTTTCTCTGCATCCAGTCTGCTGAACCAATATATACAACTGGTTCTCCGCCATTCTCAAACTTAAAAATTCTACTATGCTCCAAAAGCTGACCGACTATACTTATTACAGTAATATTCTCGCTGACACCCTCTATTCCAGGGATAAGACAGCAAATTCCACGAACGATAAGTGTAATCTTGACTCCCGCTCTCGAGGCATCATAAAGAAGTGAAATCAAATCTGGATCAACCATTGAATTAACCTTGATTATAATGCCTGATGGAAGGTCATTCTTGGCATTTGCTATTTCTCTCTGAACCATAGATTCAAAGAATGTGCGAAGTCCGAGTGGTGCGACATTCATTTTGAGATATTCAGGCGGTGCAGAATAACCTGTAATAACATTAAATAATGATGATGCGTCACGACCGAAAGATTCACGACAAGTGAACATACCAATATCTGTATAGAATCTTGCGGTAATATCATTATAGTTACCTGTTCCAAGGTGAAGATAACGGCGAATACCGTCTTCCTCTCGGCGCACAACAAGCAAAATTTTGCAATGGGTTTTAAGTCCCTGCAAGCCGTAAATTACATGGCAACCAGCTTTTTCAAGCTTTTTCGCCCATACGATATTATTTTCTTCATCGAATCTTGCTTTAAGCTCAACAAGTACAGTAACCTGTTTGCCATTTTCTGCGGCACGAATCAATGCGGCAACAATCGGAGAATTTCCGCTGACACGATAAAGTGTTTGCTTGATAGCAAGAACATCTTCGTCCTCTGCGGCAGCCTGAACAAAACGAATAACCGAATCAAAGCTTTCAAATGGGTGGTGTACAAGTCTATCCTTTTCACGAATAGCCTCAAAAACATCATCATATCCATAGAAATCTGCTGGTGGTGTCACCGGTTTAATTGGCTCAAATCTTAAATCGTCACAACCCTTGATAGAACCAAACTTTGATAAGAATGTTAAATCGAGCGGTCCTGGAATTTCATAAATTTCGCTCTCATTTACTTTGAGCATATCTACAAGAAATTCTCTTAATGCTTGGTCACACTTTTGGGCAATCTCAACTCGGACTGGTTCGCCTCTCTGACGCTTTTTGATAGATTTCTCAATAGCAACCATCAAATCCTCTGCTTCTTCGTCAATATCAAGGTCTGAATCTCTTGTAAGTCTGAAATCTGCGTAAGCTTCAATAGTATAAAGCTGGAAAAGCTTATTGAGGTTATTCTTAATAATATCCTCAAGCATAACAAAGTATCTGCCGTTCTCGCTCGAAACCTCAAAAAATCTTGGAATAATTGACGGAACTTGAACTACTGCGAAAGCATCTCCGCTATCCTTTGCAAGTCTTACTGCGATATTAAGTGTCTTATTTGCAAGGAATGGAAATGGACGACTTGTATCAACTGCAAGTGGAGTTAATACTGGAAAAAGCACATTATCAAAATAGCTATCGCACTTTTCTTTGAGTTTATCGTCCATATCCTCATATTTTAAAAAGAAAAGCTTGTGCTTTTTAAGTGCAGGAATTATTGAACGGGATAGGCATGAATATTGCTTATCCATAAATATATGTGTCTTTTCTATAAGCTTCTCCAGCTGTTCGGCAGGCGTAAGACCAGAGGGGTCTTTCTTCTTATAACCTGAATGTACCTGGTCCATAAGTCCTGCAACTCTTACCATAAAAAACTCATCAAGATTAGAGGCAGTGATTGCAAGAAACTTAACTCTCTCCAAAATTGGATTTTCTTTTTCGTGTGCTTCCTCAAGAACTCGATAATTGAAATCCATCCAGCTTAGTTCACGATTATTGAATGGATAGCTATTTTCTTTATCTTTTTCCTTTAGCTTTTTAATCTTATCTGACACAGCATTCTCCCCCTTTATTTAAAAAACGGTGTTTTTACTACAAGTCTTAGTTTTATTCCAAAAACATCTTCAAACAGTGTTGTACACTCGCTAAATGCCCACTTTTCAAGATGAACATTTTTATCTGTTTCAGCATAAACTATAAGCTCGTTTTCTTTAAGCTTTAGGCTTATATTATCGAATTTGCAGTTTTGTGATTTATCTAAGGCGTTTGCTACGCAAAGTATCGTGCAAAGCTTTGTTACAACAAGACTATTTTTATGAGAAAGATTTTCGAAAGGCTCTGTTATATCTATCATGTGCATTTCATCAGTACTTGCTGTTGTGGCAATAAGAAGTGATTCTTCTGCAGTAAGTCCATAAAATTCTGTATTTTTCAGAATATCATATGTACCAAGAAGTTTGTGATGTGTATTTATGAATGAACCACTTTCATGCAATATGCAGGCAAGCTCTAAGATAAGTCTGCGTCTTGCATTAAGACCATGAAGCTTCTTGAGTTTATCAAATATAGCAAGAGCATATTTGCATACAGCTTCATAATGTTTGCTATCACAGCCATAATGCTTTGCTAAAGCTCTTGCACAAGAGGCCGCATTCTTTGCAACATGCTCTTCATAGCTATTCTTTTCAGATTTAAGCAAAAGCTGTACCATAAGTGCATCAGATATATGAGTATCTACTGCGACAATTTCATTTGCCTTTGTCAGCTTTAAAAGATGTATGTAAAGTGCAGAGGCTGTGTAGAGAAGCTCTGCATCTGCAGCTGTTATATTAAATTTTTTGCACATATCATTAAGTGGCATTTTTCTTAACTGATTATAAAAATTCTCTATTGCTTCAAGCTTTATCCGATAATTTCCATTAGTAGATTCTACACCACATTGTTTTGCAATAGTTCTAACCATTGAGCCAGACAAAACTATATTGTTTATGCCCTTATTGACATTTTCATATACAACCTTATCAAGAACAGAATCTATATATTCGTCAAGAGCGGTATAGTATTCATCAAGAGTTCCATCGTCCATATCAAGAATTTCCATAAGCTTCATTGAACCTATGGAAAAATTTCTTGTATATTCCATAATACCCTTTTTATAAACAGAAAGGGCGATACTTCCTGTTCCGAGATATGAAATGAGTGTATTTGCAAGACTGCTTTCATCAATACCTGAGCGTCTTATGATTTCATTGAAAATTAAGCTTTTTGCTCGGTCAAGGCCAAAGACCTCTATATTTATATCATTTCTGATTTTAAGCTGGTCGATTACAAATTCACGGTTAGTTGCTTCTCTGAAAACAGAAGTCGCAACAGCTTTATACTGTGTAATACCGTATTCGTTCATAATTCTCATGAAGCCATCGAGAACCTTTGAAATTTCCTTAAGGCTTTCAAAGCTGATTTTCTTTGTTACGAAAACCTCGTGACCAAGATTAAGAGGATAGGATAGTGTATCTACAAGCTTTATTTCACCAAGAGAAAGGCTTGCTACCTTCATATTTACAGATTCCGAACCAATAGTTATAACAGCGGCAATATTTTTATTTTCCTTTACATTTTTTCGTTTATTCACAAAAGAACCCCCTATCTATGGATATAAGCGTTATTGTTTTTATTATATCAGTTCGACAAAATTTCCGCAAGCAAAGCTTAAATATTTTACATAATTTTACAAACTGTTTACTAATGGGGATATATATTTTATTAAGCAAATACATAAATAAAAAATGGCGGACAAAGTCCACCATTTAAAGGTAAGAAAAGTTAAGGGCGTTGCCCATAAATCCTATGAGGGACTCCGTCCCTCAACCCTGCGAGCCTTTTCAAAGGCTCAAGCGAAACTTTTAATTGTCTAAGATAAGTTTATTAGCTAAGGGGAAGCAAGGCTTATTTTTTCTTTCCAAGAATTTCTTTTCTTATATATGCAAAGGTTTCGTCCTCGCCCTTATCTCTTAACATTATTAAAAGCTTTTCAAGCAAGACCGCTGTTTCCGGGTGAATCATATAGTGGTCTTTTGACCTTGAATAATAATTGTAAGCATCAGCATCGGTATACTTATCACCATTATAATTTTTGCTTGCGGCAACCCTATCACAGAACATTTCTATAACATATTTTATAGGCATCTTTAGACCTGCCATCTGCTTACCTTTATCAAGCGAATAATCTATCCAATATTCAAGATGATGTTTATTTCTGCCTTTATGATGAAGCCAAGCATAGCTTACACCCTTATCTTCTCTTTCAGCATCGTTTGGACTTCTTGTTCCTTGATAATATTTCACACCTGCCCAAAATTCTGTCGGAGAATATTTCGACATATCATGCAAGAGTCCTTGTTTATATAAGCCAGCCTTAAAGCAATGTTTCATAACAAGCCATTTATGATGATTTATTGTTTTTAAATGCTTAAAAAATTTCATTTTATCACCTATTCAAAATAACATAAAAACGGCACAGCCTACAAGCTATGCCGTTAAAATCTTTATTATATTTCTATGATTAAGAGAAAAATGCGATAGCATTAAGTGCTATAACCAAGAGGAAGAATACAATAGCAATTATTCTTGTCCATCTTGCAAGGAAAGAATCGAGTGAGCGTGACTTGTGCTTTGAGTAGAATGTATCTGAGCTTCCACCCATAATAGCACCCATACCCTGTTGATGTCCCTCTTGAAGCATAATGATAATAACAATCACAACTGCCAAAAGAAGAAGAACTGCACCCAAAACGATTTCCCAAATACTCATTGATAATTTCCTCCTAAAATCTATAAACAAAAATAAGTAAATTCATTTCAATAGCTTTATTATTTTATCACAATAGCGAAAATAATGCAAGCACTTTTTTAACTTTTATTTATAAAATTCGGAAGAAAATTCTAATTTTCTTATTTTGTTGCAAGGTTATACATAGCCTCAAGGCAAATTTGTGCGTGGAGGAAGAATTTTTCTTCGTCCATACTTTCATCAACAGCATGGATATTGCATTCTTCGTTCATAATCGCACCAAATGCAACACCTCTGTTTTGGAGAGTTCTTGCGTAAGTGCCACCACCTGTCGAGAAAAGATTGGCTTCTTCGCCTGTTATAGTCTTATATGCGTCCTTGAGAAGTCCGATAATCGGAGCAGTTTCAGGAACATAAAGCGGAGGATTATTTGCTTTAATCTTAATCTTCAAGCCATCATATGCGGCACGCTGACGAATTTTGAAGATAATATCATCACTATCAGCTGATACTGGGTATCTTATATCGAGAGTAGCTTTCATATAAGTTTCGCCAATATCTACTGTGCCGACATTTACTGTCAAAGCTCCTGATTGTTTATCACTACACTTGATTCCAAGTGAAAAGCCATCTGTTTCAAGACCGACAGCATCATCAAGAAATGCACAAAGACTACCAAGAACTGTTTGACCAAAATTAGCGGCAAGAAGTCTTATAAGATTGGTTGCTGCATTAAAGCCAAGCTCAGGAGTTGAACCATGAGCTGCCTTGCCCTTTGAAATAATCTGCATACCGTCTATTGTGTAATCGAAATCATAATCGCCTGGTTTTGCATCAGCAAAACGGCGGAGCTGATGGTCTTCTGTTTCGGAGCAATCTATAAGTGCATAGGCTTTTGCTGCAACTGCATTGATTGCGTTTCCTGCTTTCATAGCAGTAAGAGTTTTTGCATTGTTTTCGTTAGAGTAAACCTCAATTTGGAGGATACCCTTTTCAACATTACAAATTCCGTATTCAAGGTCTGGAGTAAAGCCCATATTCGGAAGTGGCTGTTTTGAGAAATATCTATCCATATCAGCCATACCAACTTCCTCAGAAGCACCGAAAATAGTACGAAGTCTGCGTTTAAATGAAACTCCACTATCCTTTAATGCCTTTAAGCAATAAAGAGCAATTATTGCTGGACCTTTATCATCGGCTATTCCTCTGCCATAAAGTCTGCCATTCTTTCTTGTGAGTGCGAATGGTTCAACACTCCAACCGTCACCGCTTGGTACTACATCAACATGAGAAAGTACAGCGGCTATTTCGTCACCCTTACCATACTCGGCATGACCTGCAATGTCATCAACATTCTCTGTTGTGAGTCCCATTTCTTCCGCTCTCTTGAGAATGAATTTTAATGCCTCAGACGCATCTTCCTGACTTTTTGACGAAACGGACTGTATCTTTAAAAGTTCATCTAAATCTTTTAAAATATCTTCCTTATAATCAAGAATTTTTTCACCAAAGTTCATAATATCACCTATCCTTATTTAATATTTTATTCTAAATCAGATTCATTATTTTTGTCTTGAGAACTATTTTCAGGTTCTTTTTCGATTTCTTGTGGAATATTCTCCTCGACCTCTGAATTTGCGTAGCTGGAAATATCTATCTCATCTGTTTCAATATTATCTTCAGAAAGAGCATGTTTTCCCTCTTTTTTCTTTTTAAGCTTTGTAGGAATAAGCATATAAGCTATAAAAACAACTACGCAAGCACCTGTTACACCTAACCCAAGTGTGAAATTAGGTGTTTTATAATCAAAACGAATTTCACATCTTGTATTAGCAGGAACTCTTACAGCCATAAAGCCAACATTTACCTTTTCAATATCGGTTTGCTTACCATTTACATATGCGGTCCAGCCCTTTGTGTATGGTACGCTAAAGAATACAAGCTCATCACTATCCTTTGTTGTGATGTGGGAAGTAAAGCCACCATTATCAAACTTTGTGTCTGTGCAAGTAAGCTTATTTCTATTCTCGCAATCCTTCTTATATTCTTCTTCGGTATATTCATACTTATAGATATTCTTTGCCTTAGTAAGAATATCACCATATTTTTCAGCTTGCTCATCTGTGAGAACCATAGCTTTGAGCAAGAGCAAGTGACGGTTAGATTCGGAACACTGTTCATACTGCTTTTCTGTAATATATTCATCATAGGTGAAACCATATGGAATATAGCAATCATTTGTATAAACATCAAAATTATTCTGTTTATTGAGATATGTCCAGTATGGCATCTTTGTTTCCTTTGTGACAACATTTCTGAATTTGCCATTGTAATTAAAAAGATATTTGCAAGAAAGGAAACTTCTTAAACCGTAATAATCTGCCTCAGGTCTTGATGCAACTGAACGCTCTACACCGACAGATTCATAAAATTCCATTATAGAACCCGGCACAACGCTCTGGAATGCCTGAATAGTAGGAATCTGCCAGAACATACCCATATTATCCATACAATCATAGAAATCCGAACGAACATCCTTTATGTCATCAAGCTCTAATCTATTACCACCATCAATAACATCTGAAATTATAAAATCACTCTTATATTGTCCCTGGTCTTTACCTGTGCCAACAATATAGAGGGAATAACCTGCGCAGAAGATTGAAAGCAAAATAGATGTAACCTTCATAAAGTTCTTATTCTTATTTTTCCAGAGATAAAGTACAATAGTTGTAAGAACAAGTCCTATAAGTGCAAACGCAACATAAATCCAGAAGCGTTCAGGATATTCCATTAAACCATAGGTCGTAGTTTCTATACCGTTGACCTTCTCTGTCTTTGGCATAAGCCCGATAGCTGCTGCTATACCTACTGTAATTCCGAATGTAAAATTCAGACCATACTTGAAATTTGCTCTTTCACTATCAAGACAAAGTATAGTTGCAAGAACCATAACAAGTGTAAGCATATAATACCATCTTGCATAATATGACGCATTAAACAACTGGAATGCACTATTTAATATCGGAACTAACGCACAGAGGAAAAGTATTGGAAGCAGATATTTCAACCACTTATACTTTTTCTTTCTAAGCTTCATAAAGCTGAATACGCCAACCATACTGAACATTGGCAGATATGCTGCAACAGAAGCCCATTTTGCATTTGAATCTGGAGTGAAGTTTGGTCTTGCTGGTAAATCTGGCGGGAAGAAGAAGGATTCTATAATATGCATATATCTCTGCTCCCAACCATATAACAAAGCACTCCAACCACTTGGTGAATTTGATATACGAGGATTTTCTGTTATAGTTGCAAGCGTTGGCAAGAAAATAAACGCACTTGCCGCAAAACCAAGTACTGCCTCAAAAATAATTTGAATTAACTTTTTAAAAGTAAATTCAAAATCTCCACAAGCAAGCTTTACTAACCAATAAAGAATCGCAAAAACCGCTTGTCCTGCAAAGAAATAGTAGTTTATAGTACAGCTTAGAAAGGCTGTAATTACAAGTACGCCCTTGCGTCCTGTATACATAATTTCGTCAACCGCTGCAAGAAGCAGTGGAAATGTAATCATTGCTTCGTGGAAATGATTAAAGAATATGTTATAAACTCCAAAGCCTGAAAATGCGTAAAGTATGCCACCTATAACTGCATAGTCTTTATTTTTGACATATCTTTTCAAATATACAAAAGCAGAAAGTGAACAGCAAGCAAATTTCAGAACATACAGTGGTCCCATAAGATGCGGTACAGCTGGACTTGGGAAAAGCATTGTCAGCCAAAAGAACGGACTCGCTATCATATAAAAGCTATATGAACCAACTATATCTGCTCCAAGGTCTGTGGTATTGCTCCAACCAAAATTTCCGTTTTGAATAGAATCATGAATCATCTGATAAAACGGTATCTGCTGAACATTAAAGTCGCCGTAATAAAGAAAATATCCTTTATCCATTATAATAAATGGAAGAAAAAGCACTATTGCTATTATAGCAGGAATTAAAAATGCTTTTAGATAATAATGCCCCTTTTTGTTGCCGAGGAGCGTATTCTGAGGAATGTCGTTTTCCATTTTATCTCTCCTTGTATTTTTGCTTTATTTATATATAAAAAATATCCTAAATTCATAGGATATGCAATAATTTATATAAGGCAATTTTATCACACATACCCATAAAATTCAAGCATATTGAAACAGACTCACAGGGTTTTTGAATGAGCAGACTAAAATGATATAATCAAGTAGAAATGGGTTATATAATAAAAAATTATATAGGAAATAGAAGATACACAAAGTGTTGATTATAATGCTTTTAGCGGTTATTTGTGGGGCAATATCGTTAAAAGTAGAAATATTAGCAAGAAAGAACGGTTATGATATACACCCCAAAAGTTAAACACTTTTGGGGTGTGTGGTGTGTATTATTTTAAATGGATATTACTGATAAACAACTCAAATGCTTGATAAAATGTCACAAATTAGTTTTGTTTATAATTTATCTGCTCATTCAAATTCCACCGAAAGAAACAAATCAATATTGTCCATTGCCGTATGGTATTTTGACGGCGTGGCATATAGCACTTTGCCAACCATTACTAAGTTTGAAAGCGGGAAAAAATATGTATATTCTGTTATGTTGTTGCCAAAAATCGGATATACCTTCAGCAAGGAAGTCACCGTTACAGTAAACGGAAACACAGTGACAGCGGTTCCCGGCACATACGAAAATCTTAGTTTCACTAATGTAAAAACTATTATGCCGACCGCAATCACTCAAGTGAACATTGAGAGTCTATATAACTATGGTGTAGGCGATTTTCCCAGAAAAATGGCAGAACCGTTTGATGAAGAAGCAGACAAATATGAGATTGCCCACGAATGCTGGGAAGAAATGGAAAACGGCAATCCTGTTGCGTTCTGGTATTCGGACGAAAATAAATATATTCCATCTATGAAGAAAATCACACAGTTTGAATAAGTTAAAGACTATATGTATTACATTGAGTTGAGAGCAAAAGCTAGATACACTTTCGCTGACAACTTGAGTATAAGAAAGCTTTATTGGGAGAAATTCCATATTTCTTGCATATTTCTTAATATGTTTTCCTAAATAGTACAAACTGACTATTGTCCACTTATATTTTTGAATGTATTTCGGATTTCTTGAAGACATTTTTTATTTCTCTTATTACAAAAAGCACCAATCGATTCATTCAACCGATTGGTACTTTATTTTGTTATGTATTAAAAGTTTTATATCTTAGCTTTCATCTGATATAATCTTCATAGAATTCTTCGTCATAGAATTTCTTGACGAAGAATGTACAACAACATCATTCTCAGGCATAATGAAGCTGAGAACATATCCCTTTTCATTATCGTAGCTAAGCATCAGCTCTGCTCCCTCTAACCAAAACGAATAGTCCGTATCGGTTGCTAACATAGAGTAATACAATATAACCTTTTCTCCAGCACAGTATCGGTCTTTTGCGTTCGTATACCAAAATTTTTTACCGCAGTAATCAACCTTATACTTCTTTTTAAACAAATACATCACTTCCCTTCTGAATTATGTCACTCAACATTTTTCATAATCTTTATGCCAATCCAAATAAAGAAAATTGTTGCAATTATCAATACAATCATCGCCACTAACAGATTCCATAGTCCAATTAACGCACTTAATGCAGGTGAAACTGCCAAAAGTGCAATCACCTTTGCAAGTTGCATCATATACTTCTTTTCATTCTTGAGCTTATGTAATCTTATATAATTATTATAACATAAACTTTCAAAAAGTGAATAATAAATATGATATTTTGTTTTAAATCGGATAGTTTCTGTTTTTATGATTTTTTATTTTTGCAAATTACAATAGCAAATTGCGAAAAATATATAACTCCTTATAACCTATACATATTTAACAATATTAAATAACCTATATATTCCTGCCTCTATTTAATATAATCAATGGAAACTCTTATTTCTTATTTTAAAAATTTAAGAATTTAATAATCTTAATATTTTAC
>JABLTK010111056.1_pt1 | contig 21543 bp, 37 predicted proteins | sample 7160131 | NCBI WGS metagenome assembly JABLTK01 (sample SAMN14651221, study PRJNA627086) | human gut metagenome | isolation source: feces | host: Homo sapiens
TATTCGGTAATTAAAACAACCGGATCCAGCAAGGGAAACAGTTGCTTTAGATGCGATTGGAACTTAGTCTGATTGTTTGATAAAACTGCTCGCTTCCCTGCAGTTATCTGGATATATGAATTCAATGTGCTTCAAATGATTCCACTCAATGATTCCTACTTTGTCACTTGTTCCAACTGTTTCTCAACTTGTTTCTTCTGCTGCATTACACTCTCCATCTCATGAATACTTCTACTCCTCATGTCTTATCACCATTCATACTTGGCAGAATTTGCTTCGATTAATGACAACTCATTCTTCATTTCATCTTCTGTAAGGTCTAGTCGTTCAGAGAGAGATTCACGGAGAGAATTACAACGCTATTTGTGATCTGATCTCGTAGTATCTACCTGATTCTGCTTGACTAGTTCGGATTCACAGTACTCTATCGCCTGTTGAATTTGGGTGTATTTCTGGACTTTTTGGTCAATATCAACCTTCTTCTCTTTCTGTAACACCAGAAGTTCATTCAATTTCGCTAAGGATTCCTGGTAATTTGCTATTTCACCTTCAATCTGACTCATTTCCTGACGAATCTTTTGGGCCTGAGCAAATTTGTTCTTCTTATCAATCTCATCCTTCTCAGCTTCTGTCAGTTCGTCCTTTTTGTCTTTCTTTTCTTTGCGAATCGCTTCTAGTGATTTCGTGTAAAAGGTACTTTCGAAAATAGAATCAAATCGCTTTTTCAACTCATGACTCTATCATTGCATCCACCTCTCATTCTTACGTCAGCTAAGGGCCAGTTGGCCTCGTCTTGATGACAGAAGATGACATTCTCGATGATTGCCCTTGACATACCGAGCATTTGGGGAATCAACATATCAATATCACGACTTCGGTTACTAATCGCATTCTATCTATCAACATGATTATTAAACGAAATACCGATACTCCACGCTGATCGACGATACTGAGAGTCTGATCAAGAGATTTGAATACTAATTTTTCTTTCTACACATTTATAATAAGAATCCAACTTGACCTACATTTACACGAAGTGAATATGACCGAATACACAAAGCTGTCTTTCCATCCTGACTTAGAAATTCCATTTTGATCTGTCCTTTGACTTCTTCCTGATGAGATAACCTAGGATCCGAAACAAACGACTACAACGTCACTAACGACAAATACGACCAAACTTGTCCATTTGCAACATTTGGAGGCAATCCACCAGTACAGCCAATCTTCAAACATTCAATAATCGTTGTTTTCCCACATCCATTATCACCAACAATGATAGTAAGTGGTTTAAAGAACTTGATGGTTTTCGATTCGAAAGGAGAGAATGCTCGGATTCCCTGAATCGACATCTTTCGAATCTCAGCCATGGTAAGAAAGAAATGTCTTTCCCGCCGTTTTCTTCGTTTAACAAGGCATTGAATTTGGTTCAAGAACAGAGTGGAGATTTATATAGTAAGGTTGTTTAACAGACATGTGTCATCCTCTAGTACTTGCTCGTAATAGAACATACAGTTTTAGATTTATCCCATAGAATGATATTCCTTTTGTTCACAAACAACTCCAAAATATAGATAGTCGCTTATACTCTGCTTCATGGATCTTCTCCTGAGAAGCAGCATACATCCTACAAATAAATTCACCTGCAAACACCTACAGCTGATAATCAAGAGGATTGATACTCAAACAACTAGCATCGATAGAAGAAATAAACTGAAGAGCACTAATCAGATTCACTAACATATATCCATCTCTTCCATTACCCATCCTTCGTATTCCTACCCCATTACAAGTTCTTTAGGATTTCGGAAGTCATTAATGTACTCTGTTAGAATTCCAAGATGCGAATAATCTGTTCGAAGTGCGCAATAAATGAAAAGTGGCAGAAAATCGTCAGCACTGGAATTCTGTTCGCCAAGAATGCGAAAGAGTGTTTTAGTCGTGTCTGCAAGACACAGTAATTGGAATTTTGGAGATCTGCAAAACATCATGGATCGGAGTTGACACACAGCCACTTCAAAATCAGGGTGATTTGTGTACTCTATAGATCAGTTTCAATTTCAGTTATTGCCTTCACGAATATCCAGATGTTCAGGTTTGAGGAATTGGAGAACATGAATGTGATGATTCAACAATTGATCCTTCGGATCATTCTTCCTCATTTTCCGCAATAGAATCTCTCCACCAAACTACAGTCCATCATTCACTTAATATCTACCAGATTCATCAGCATTTGTTCAATCCCCTCTCGAATATCTCGAGATTCTAAATCACATTCAATATCCTGACCAAAAGCTCGTTCTAAATCTGTATCCAGTGAGGTAGAAAAGTCATGAATAATCTCACTGAAGGACTTCCCGTTCTTGTTCGCATAGTGATAAAAAAGGGAAATCCAATTATCGAGACAAAATTTCTTGATGCGATCATAATACTTGACATAACGTTCCTGACATAAACAATCGATAAAATCTTTGAATTCATCTTCATACTCTGGAAGAGACGTATTGGGAATAAAAGTAACCTGGGATTGAGTGATAAGAGGAGAATAGAATTCATGACTCTGTTGTAGGAAGGATCGCATCAGAGCATCAAATGTATATGCTAGAGCTGTTAACATGACATTTCCCTTCACAGATCCTCTATTGATCAAGGTATATGATCAATCTTACCTCTGATACTCTAACTCAATTTGTACTCCCACTTGCTTGATAATACTCTCTTCAAATCCCATACACTGCAACAACTCTGTCAGATTCTTCTGCGAGTATTCGAATGTCTGAAGCGATGAGTTCCAACAGTCACCTCCACTGTTTTCTGACTCCTCTGTTGGATCTGCACATTGAAGGCGCTTGATCTTCTCTCGTAATCGAATGTTCTCCTTCTCACTCTTCTCTAAACGCTGCTGGAGCTCCATCAAACGACCTTTGAGGCGAAAGTTCTCTCGCTGCAACTCAACGGATTGTTCCATTCGTAACATCGTATCGTCACCATGGAAACTACCACAATGGGATCCCATCATCTCTGTTGAGAAGGCTGAACTCCAACTTCCACGATCTGGGATCTGACGTGACTTGAACGGCATACTGGAAACCTCATTTACGAGCTTAGAATGTGACCCAGAATCCCCTCCAGTATCGATTCGACGAATGAACGAGTCTGTTTTCTCAAGGAAACTTGCCATCTCACGGACATTCAATGAACCCACTTGAGCTGGCATTGGGCGATTTTGGTATCGACTTGAGAACTGTCCAGAACCTTCCAGATCTTCTCCGATGGGACTGAAGCCATCACTTACCCGCCCATCACTGTTAAGAGAGAGATTATCGTCGTCTTGAAGTTTTGTAGACCTGGAATACGCATTTCCACTTCGGAGTAAACGATAACGAGTAACTTGGTGAAGAATGGTTTTATCAAACTGGCGAATCTCCTTCTCATCATCGTCATCCACAGAAAGCGAACGCTGTTTCTCTTCTTCATCTGCTTGATCCATCGCAAAATAGGGTTGTCGAAATACAGGTGCTTCCATACTCTTCCGCACCTTCTGTTTGTCAGTAATCGAATCCCGCTTTTTCCGCAAAAGTACTGGAGTGAGATTCTTCATCAACGAGAATCCTTCTTCAGACACCTTCTCCCCATTCCCAGAACTACGTCGATTCTTCTGTGGAGTTCCATAAGATACAGGTACTTTCGAGGAATCATGGACAGGTGAGCTAGAAGTTTTCCTTTCTACATCTCTCTCCATGACTCCTACTGTTCTATTGTAAGAATAAATACTAATCGAAGTATGATTCCCGTGGAAACTAACAAACAGAAAACTCCTTGTAAATGTTATCAATCTCTTCGGCATAATTCCGAACTACAACCGAACGCTTCATCTTCATCGTAGCGGTGAGTTCTCCCTTTCCCAGAGAAATATCATTCTTCAGAATCACCCACTTACGAATGCACTGAGCATTACTGACTGCATACTCCTTGTTGTACTTCTCAATAGCAATGCCAACATAGTCATGCCACTTGGGATCGACAGAAGCTTCCTCGCATGTTACTGCTTCACTGCCAATCTCCTTCGATTTTTCCACCACCTTCTTACTCAACTCTGGCATAGGTTCTCCACTAACTGGATCCATCTCTGTCTTGAGACAGATGAGACACGAAAGATAGTTCCGCTTGTCACCTACTACAATTGCATTACTGATCTCAGGACATAATTCCATCAGTCGATTCTCAATAGGAACTGGAGAGACATTCTCACCTCCTGAGGTGACGATTAACTCCTTCAGACGACCCGTAATGTACACGAACCCATCCTCATCGACATGACCCTGATCTCCGGTGTGTAGCCATCCCTCAGCATCTAGAGTCTTCTTGGTCTCTTCCTCCATTTTCAAGTATCTAACATTCATCATCTCATTCACTCCTACCCCATCATCACATTACGACCTCGATACATAAGCTCACCCAACTCATTGGAACGAACCGTAACACCAGGCATTGGTAGGCCTCCCGAACCCATCTTCCACTGATTATCCACATAGGAATTGGAGGCGAAAGGAGCACAACCCTCACTCTGTCCCAACAAATCGCTGATCTGGATATCGAACTGCGCGAAGAAGCGGAGAGTCTCAATGTTGACAGGAGCCGCACTCACCACCAGACCACGACACTGATCAAATCCTAGTGCTTCACGCACAGTACGGAATACAAGACGATCAGCGAGACCATAAAAAGCAGGACGAGTATATACCTTCTTGTACTCTCGAGACATACATGCTCGATAGCCAATACCCATAGCCCAATCCATGATCTTACGTTTGATGAACTATCTATGACCAATAATGAAGAATCCTACTGAAGCTTCATCATGCTGTTTCTTAATATTCTCGGCCATTTTCTCATAGAGACGAGGAACTGCCACACTGAGTGTAGGACGACACTTCTTCAGAGTCTGTACCAGAGAGCCCTTCAGAGCATCTGGACGACAGATGTACACACAAACATTGTTAACCACAGGGACCATTGCATCTACATACTGAGCAGCAATGTGGTTGAGAGGGAGGAAAGAGGTCTAGAAGTTACACATGCTTAGAAGAGGGACATAGCGATCATGACCATCAAGACCAATACGGATCTTAATACCCAGACACTGGAATATACAACTGTCATGACTAATCATGACACCTTTTGGATCACCCTATTCATCACTCCTTTATTCAATCCAAACTGTGGTTCCACTCGTATAAATCAACGTGGCACAGTTACCAGGCTGCACTTTAGCTGCTTCTGCGAGAATCTCTTCGTCAGGAGTCTCTTCACCAGACTTCATCCATTCATCCCAAGTGAACACTCTTGCACCTCCGTTACCATCATCCTTCGGAATTCCATCTTCAGGCCAATACACGATGATCGCCTTCAGATTGGGAAGTTGGTTACGAATTCCATAAATCTTCTCTGCCTGCTTTCCTCCTTGACACACGCACAGCATACTCTCGGAATGGTGAAGTACATAATGACAAGCATCGGGAGCATTGGTGGTATAGATTCCTACAGAAACAGCGCCAAGCATCCAACATCCGTGAAGGGTGAAGAAGTACTCAGGAGAATTGAAACCAATGATACCAACACAAGAAGACTTTCTAACACCATATTTCCTTGCAGCTTTTGCAAACCTAGGTGAAATCCATGAACATTAGATTACTTCATTGCATTATCATAATACTGTTTGAATGTATAAGTTACATCATCCTTACTAACGAGAGCTGTCTGGTCACTCCAATTCTTTGCTGCACGGATCATTGCCTTCACATCAGATCACGAACAGATTCCATACATTGCACATTGTATCAGGTTCGGGATCGAATCCAGTTTCAGGGGCACGACGGATTTCTACGACGTCGCTGATGCAAGTTGTACGATATGCGTCAATTCGAGACATTTAACTGCTGAGGTGGATAGATCTAAGAATATTATACAACTTCCATAAATTGGAATACATTGAAGAAATGAAATGAACGAGAAAAAGAAGATGACGTGATTAATAAGATTTGTCCTACGTACGAGGGAGTTTCGTGCAGTTCAATTTGACAAGTTACAGTACTCTTCATAAACCATTTAATGACTAACTGAGGTATTGAAATGAAGTACAACAGAAAGAAAGATAATGACATAACGATGAATCGTTCTCCATACACTGAAAGAGGAAGATGCGAACCACTTGGAGAAGTACCAAACAGCGGTGAAGTTTTGATTGAATCTATTATCACTTCATAACTACTATTTGGGTGTTTTCAGTATCTATTTAAGATAAATGAACTACGCAGAAATAGATTCCACAAATACCCCCTGATTTTCGTCTGCATTTCCTTTAGTTTCTATTTCTTCTTGGTGCATAGGCTTTGCGTCATGAGTAGTGCTGACTACGAAGGAGATTCTTCCTATTCCAGATCAAGTGGTAATCTGCGTTCTCGTGCTAACCGAGGAACAGCTGGTTGGAATGGAATGAAAGAATCTGGAGGTTCAAGTGAGTTATTATTTGCTTGTGCTGATCTGTAGTTGGTGATGGAACTCACTTGGATGATTATCCGTCCTACGAAATGAATTCTACGTAGGATTTTCTTTCCAGTAAATCTAATTTCCAGTGACTATAACCCGATGCGAGAACTGCAGCGAAAACAGAACCATAATGAGGCAGAAAAGAAACGTGTTCGAAATATCAACAAATGTGTAGAAGATTTGAAGGTCATTTTGGATGTTCGTTCTTGTAGTTGTATTGTTCTCTAGAATGCCAATATTTCCCACAAGAGTGATAAGGTGTCCACTCTTGAAACTGCAGTGAGTTATATGCGCGAACTGATGAAAGAGAGAGATCGTTTGAATACGAATCTTGGCTGTACATTATACTATCTTAATTTGAATCCTAGACATTAGTAGTTTAGTTTCTACAGGTGTATCGGATGAGGAAGTTGAGTCTGATGAAGATGACAATCACTTCCTCAGTCGTAATGTCGATACTTCAACTCTTCCAGCTACTGGAATTTCAATGGAAGACGATGAACCTTGTATGGTTCACCAGTTGGGATCAAAAACAGTACCCTGTGACCCTAAGGAGGTGAGTGCTCGTATGATCGAAGAAGCAGAGAAGGTATCTTCACGAAAGTGTGGAATCGATTACAAGAGTATTTGGATGAATAACAGTCTGCCTTGTATGGTAGCTCAGATCAATTCTGGGAAACTTTTGAAGGGAAATACTTTCTTCATGAAGTATATATCTGTTGTAGGTATAATGTAGATTGTTCGGGTATGAGTCAATGGAGGAGTTAAATAAGCTTTCTTTCTTCGACATTATCTCACCGAATGATTTATCTATATTCTGGAGGTAGAAATAGAAGAAGAGTGACATGTAGCGAATACAGTCAGTTAGTGAATTCACAACATCAAACAGCACGTTCTTTTGTGTGTGTGATCAAGAATCCATCAAAAGCTGTAGGTGTAAGCCTGCTTCTTAATGGTAGATTCAGTTTCCTTGTCTTCTGACCCTTGGATCAATTATGGATTATGAGGGACATGTATTCCAGGTTGCAGCTACGTTTACTCCGTTGAAACAGGTGAATGAGAAGTCTCCACAACCAGAGATGGCCTCGCAAGTATCTCCACCTGTGAATATCGGGAAGTTTCTATAAGTTATCATATATCATATCTTTTCCACTGTGTTTGTTGATTGGACACCATGTGTGGAATTGGCATTGCTTTGATGTCCAGCAATGCTGAAGATCCGCATGAAATGGATCAAATTCGGACTTGTATAAAGAATCGTGGACCTGACTCCTATGAAGAATATGAATTCAATAACGGTTTTTGTAAGACAGTTAGTTCTGTTCTACATATGCGTGGAGAAGAAATACATAAACAACCCCTTGTAAGCGCAAACGGAGATGTTTTTCTGTGGAATGGCGAAGTTTTTGGAGGTCTTGATGTCGAGTTTATTTGAGAGCTTCATAGGTAGGTTCCTCCAAGGTCCAATGATACAGAGGTTGTTTTTCAGGCCTTGCAATCAAATTGTGATGTTTTGAGTGTGTTGAGTGTTATTCAGGGTCCTTGGGCATTCATTTATTACTGCGTTTGTGTCGTTATAATATGTGATGTTTAGAAGAAGGATGATTCGTTGTATTTTGGTCATGATAGACTCGGAAGAAGAAGTCTTGTCATGTACATGAGTGATAACAAACAAGTGATGATGATCGCCAGTACGGTGGATTGTATTGATATTCATCCAATTGAACTAACTGATAACGACTGGATCCATTTTTCTGCGAATGCTTATCATTCTATCTTTGAGAATCCGTATTGTCCAAGTCTCACTTCTCTCCACGAGCTTCCTCCTGCTGGAATCTATTGTATTCCGAATCTTTCGAGAATTAAAGATGGTATTTTGGTGGATTTGATTCCGTTTCCATCATCTTCGTTACAGAGAACTGATTTCGTTAATACAGAGAACTTATCACTAGAACGTGAACAAGCAGCCTTTACACTTCTCCAAACCCTGGAAGAGAGTGTATGGCGACGCATGTCCACAATCGACAGTCATCACGAACAATCATGGATATGTATCATGTTTTCAGGTGGAATTGACTGTACCATTCTTGCTTGTATCGTATGCAGTTTGATTAAGAGGTATGAACTCCATTGGACTGTGGAGCTGGTGTCGATTGCCTTTGGAGATACCATTGAAGAATTGGAAGCAACAAAGTATTCCGAACTGAAGGAGAAGATCCCAGATCGATATACCGCATGTGGGAGATATTGTAGGGTTGAATGGTAGTAATGTCCTTTGCTGATTTGATTCGACTATTTCCGGAACAGATTTTTGAATTCATAGAAATCAATGTGCGAACGCAAGATGTGATTGAGTCAGAACTGGATGTCCTTCGACGTGTCCATGTAAGGAGTGCTATTTTAATTGATATGGTAGCCGGAAGTGACGCAGATGGATTTCCAGATCGGTTGTTGTTACTGGCTCATTTCAAAAGGAAACGGTCGTTCCCTCCATGTTGATTCCAGCAATAGTTCTGTACCTATTTCATAGAGTTTTGTAACAAAAAGAGTATACGAGAAGAGATTGTTCGCTGTCTGGATTCTACATCCGAAGTTGTTCCAATTGAACATAAATGTAAAACAAAGAAGTGTACGAAGATGTGTTCTCCAGACTGTACATTTCATCTTTGTGAAGAGTGTTGTTTGCATGCTCAGGAAAAGTCAAAGGCGAAATTGAATGGAAATTCCACCAAGAAACACGTCGGAGAAAAGGATTCGAGTAATCTTTAGCAGCCCATCATTTGTCCTGTTCATAGAATTCCTAGCGAACCTCATACACATCCAGTAAATGCACTAAAACTCCTTTTCCATTCCTATCACCTTCAGTCACGAGTATTGCTATCAGGGATTGGTGCTGATGAAATGTGTGGCGGATATACTCGATACTATGCATGCTTCGATAAAGGAGGATATACAATGGCAAAAGACGAGATGATGAGTGATTGGAGTCGATTATGGTTTCGTAATCTAGTACATCCGAATATCATGGAGTTAACTATAGGGACGTGACGACCGTTGTATTTCGGATCATGGACGTGAAATGCGTTCTCCGTATTTGGATGAGAATGTCAGTAGATACCTCCACTCTCTTGATATTCGCACAGTATGGAGTGTATCTTCTTTTGTACCTAGATTGTTGACTTTACACTTCCCCGTGGAGTTGGTGATAAATTGATTCTTCGATTAATTGCCAAGCGGTTGGGACTTCAGTTTGCATCCACAATGAGTAAACGAGCAATCCAGTTTGGAAGTCGAATTGTGAAGTAGATCTAGACAGTGTTTTGTCAATGTAGAGAATACAATCGTTATATGAATAAATCAACTCATGAATCGAATGGAATGGATACTTATGTTTTAATGAGTCAGTCTTAGTTGTGTTTGTTGAGAATCACGGGTTGAATAGTGTGTTAACCGCTGTTAATAACTTCAAGAAGCCATAGATAAAAATGAATCGGGATATAAAATCGAATAGATGATAATAGATTCCAGAATCAGACCTTCGATGGAAGGCGTTACATCGATACTTGTTTTGATAAGATCATAATCCTTTTCTACAAGTATCTGATTATCATCTTGAAACAACAGCTTACCGTCTATAGTATTATATATCAAGAGAGATCGGACATCTAAGCTATTGTGTGTTTAAGCCTGCTTTTTCTTGGAAATCGTATCTGTTCTTCAGCATACCTTCTCGAAATGCAAGTCCATAGTGAATGTTCTCCTGATTCCATTTCCTCTCTATCCTATGATGGATCTTGCCTAGACCCTATTCTTGCGCAGCGAATGGAACTACACATCCTTCGGGAACCACCGGTATCAGTACCAAAGTTGGCGGGAGCGATTTCGCTAGTTCAGAACGCTCTCGATAATGACATTACTCCTACGTTATTGAGAGACTGTACTGGGGGGACCTACTTTTGCTACAGCCCATTTGCTAGTGTGGAGGCTGTATTCAAGCCTTTCGATGAAGAACCATATTGTTTCAACAATCCTAAGGGTTTGTCTCCATCCAAGTTCTCGGTAGAGGTTGATCGCGGCATTGCTCCTGGAACCGCGGGATTGCGAGAAGCTGCCGCATTCTATCTGGATCATGGTCATTTTGCTGGTGTCCCAGAGACATTGTTAGTATCTCTTTCGTCTGCATATTTGGAGAGCCAGAAAAATGGTCTCTATTCTGAAAAGGTTAAGGAGGGTTCTCTCCAGCTGTTTGTGCCTAACGAGTGCAGCAGTGAGGATTACGGGCCGGTTCTGTTTTCAGTAACGAATGTTCAGAGTATTGCTATTCTGGATATGCGTCTTCTGAACCTGGACCGTCACGCAAATAACCTTCTAGTGACACGTCAACGTCTTCGAGCGATGTCTCGCTGTGATGATGTGTTGGATGCTTCTAAATCGCGAGCTTCTACCTGTCGTCGCTCAATGAGTATCTGTACGGCTCCTAATCATGACGACATCTTACTGGTTCCTATTGATCACGGCTACTCTCTCCCTGTGTGTACGACGAAAGCTGTACCCGAGTGGTGTTGGAGATATTGGTATCAGAGCCAGGTAGGCATTGAAGAGAGTGTGAAGGAATACATTCGGAATCTGGATGTTGATAAGGATATCGCCTTATTGAAGAATAACATTCCAGAAATAGAGGAAGAGGCGATTTGGACGTTGAGTATCTCAACAATGTGGTTGAAATTGGGAGTAGAGGCTGGACTGACGATTCAAGCGTTGAGTTCTTTTTATTTCCCTGGAGAAGAAGAGCTGTCCGGTTTCCAGCAGCTTGTTAGTATGTATTATGAGTCTTTGTATGAGTGTTTTGATTCGTTTCTTAATGAAGTTGGAGTAGAATATATGAAACAATTGATCTCCAAGTAGAAGTTGTTTGTTGGGACATCGAGTCGATTGCTGCTAAAAACAAACAGAGATATGCTGCTTTCTTTAAGGGACGAACTAGCTTACAAGATGTGGTGACAAAGCGAATCATCATTAGGATACACACGATAGCAGAGATTAGGAAGAACGCGAGTACAAAGATACACCCGTTGTTGATTGTATTCAGTTGAGACTAGATCAAGAGAGAAGGCAAACACCTACCACCACTCCTTCAATAATATGCCAAATACATATGAGAATAGGAGTAATGATTGAATGCTTGGAGTAATCCCGCATGGTCAAATATGTCCACACCACATGCATCGGCATAATACAGAAGGCTTCGATGGCAATGAGAATATAAATTGGAATGGACTGACATGTGGGGATGTAGTAGTCTGCATTAGCTCCAGCAGAAGTGAGAGGAACAAGAGCACTACATTCCATTGAAAAGACGAAACGTACATGGTTAGAACATTGATGAATCCAATTCCCATTCCTACACAAAGTGACAATTTGTACAATTCCGAAGGAACAGTTATGGAAAGTGGTATCTCCACTTCATTTAATCTGTTACACGCCAAAACAATCAATTTGTACACAAATGGACGAAGGATCTCCACAAGAAGTATGTCAAGAATCAGAATCACTAGAGGCATAGGAGTCTATCTCTAACCACCAAATATAATCTATTACTGTCCAGATATTCCAGATCGAGTACACAATTCCTCCTACAAGAAAAGCAACAATTCCTTGGAGTAAACTACGGATAAAGACATTATTAGTGGATTTTCTACCCTAGAAGACTCACAACAAGGAGATAAGGACGTCGCGACACTGTGATGACAAAGAAGATCGCTGACGGTCCCACAGCAATCAAAAGTGATCCCAATAGCAATGCTAAACCCATGTTCAAAGTAGTTCAACGAGGTTTATGAAAAGTGATGAGAAAGAAACAGTATCAAACACAATATGATTTATCCAAAATACAGATATTTCCTTCGAATTGAGATTGCCATCGCCCGTGCTCCTGAAGCTTTTAGAATAAGACATAGATTGTAAGCAGCAGCTCTTTCCAATGAATACATATTCCATATCCTCCGTAGCCGAGGCTGAGTTGTTTTAAAAGTATCAGCGATTCTCAAAACAGATTGATAATACTTCACAGCCAGGTTGAACAGTCCAATCTATTAATAATACTCTCATATTACTCTTACTTGATGAAAAGCTCTTCCAACATTGTATAGAATCTCAATGTGGAATAACTCCTTAGGGAGAGATACAGAACTTGTATACACATCTTTGAATGTAAGATCGACATTTGAGTAATTGTGAATTGATGAAAAGTATTGTTCTACAATCCGCTCTCGTTCTAATGCGTATTCTTGAATTCGCGCAAATCCTCTTATTAGTGTCTCTCGTTTTTCACTGTTTATCATTCCCTCTATCCAACAGTACTAGTTCATTCGACTGATTCCTGCTGTTAGATCACAAAGTCCTAAGCACAACAGAACAAGAGGATCATGCGAATACGGACTGTCTAGAGAACAGAGAAACCCTCGACATGATGTAGGATTTCGATACAAAGCAATGAGTCCCATGAATAAAACCGCGGGGAATTGAGTAATTGTCAATCGTTGTAACTGTTTAAATAGATTCGTAGAGAATGAGTAGTTCACTTTAGGAAGAAGCAAAGATAGCATTCCGATCAAATGAGGTAAAGATAGTTCCTTTGTTACATATTCCTTGTCAGGAGGAGGTGATGCATCTCGATATGTAAAGTATACGAATTTCTGAGGAGTTTCTGAAGCAAGCAGTGAAATAACAAGGGAGCGTAGGGAATCGGCTGCTTGTTGACAATTCGAAGTCGAAGTGATTGCACACATGAGTAATAACGTGTTTTGGAATGAAGTATCTGCAAACTAACCATTAGATACAAAGATCGATCAAACGCGAAAACTAGATCGGATGGCTTGAAGATACTCATGAGCGTACTTAAATCCATGTAACAAGCAATGGGCCTATGGATCACAAGAATCATGAACTTGAACTCGGGTGAGATTCCATACAATTTGAAGGAATGTAGCTTGACCCAAAACCACGGGAATATCGAGACCGTGTACAATCTGAACGATTTCTGCATCAGGTTGAACTTGTGGATAGTACTCAGATGGAATATCTAGTTTCAACGAGATTGATATGAAATACCTAACGAACAGGCACATCGAATCAAAGGATCTGTAATAGACACATAATGCTCAAGATCACTTTGCTGTGGAACGGAAACTCCGATTTGTGGCAACTGATGCAAACGTTCAAACAGTCGTGAAGATGATTCACGATACTCTTCCCTATTCAGAATTTGTGCTTTTCCTCGTGTCTAAAGTGAAATAGAATTCATATTTCTACCAAATGACGTGATTTTGTTAGGTACTTATTAGCGACCTCAACAGAATTCAATAATTCCCCTCGTTCGTCATACAAATGAGATAGTCGTATCGCTAATTCTTGTTTCTTATCATTCATGTTCTCAGGCATCGTTTCTAATGCTTTCACCAAATACTTCACACACAAATCCGAATCTTGTCTCATCGCAGCACACTCATATAGCAGTTCGTATACCTGCGATGTATGGAAATCTGGAATTGTCAGTAAGAGTTCTAAGTATATCTCAGCATCAGAGACGATATGACATTCGGTTAATGCTTGAGCCAATGTAAGGGCCAGATCAGCTACATCCTTGCTAAAATGGTCTTTCATCTGTAACGAGTTTACTACCTCCATAGCCTATATCTCACACTCATTCTCAATCATCACATCAGTTCCCCGGCCAGTATGAAGAAGACTCACAGAATATACCACAGCCATCTCCATCGGAAGCTGAATGGAGCAATGGGCATGAGCCTGATCAACCACATTAATCGCCTTTGTATACTCCTTCTGTCGCATATATCTAAATATTAGGATCAATAAAAACCAGTACAAATCACTCAACAGATACAATGAATGAAGTAGAAGCAGTAATTGCTGAGTTGCAGTTTCAACAGGAATCGATTGTAATTCACGCATCTCTTCATTGCTCTCATTTGAATACACACCAGTAATTCGATCATTTAAAATACCTTAGAATCATGGATTTCAACCAATTTCACTCAAACGGCCAATTAGCGATGAATACTCATTCTCAAGATGTTTGATAATATCTTGTTCTCTATGTGTTTTAATGCAGAGTTCGTAGAGCTTTGGAACATAGGTAGTTAGATCATGAGATAGTTTGCACAGATTTAGTAAATCATTAGTGGCTTTGATCAACTGATTATCTTCCAACCAGAGTTTATAACGTTTTTCATAGAACGAAACCTCTTCTGGGAGAAGATGGATCAATCGAGAAAGGCAATATAATTGGCGTTTGTGGAGATTGAGCTTATTACTCAATTCATATACTTGGAACCACAAATCTGAATCTTTCTTTGTGATTTCAGCCGCAATAAAGTAACAATCGCAAGCATTGGCGATGTTGTTCTCATTCTCATAGATTAATCCCAAAAGATTCTAACTGTCATACTGAACACAAAAGATTACATAGATCCCTGCATATTCGGGAACATTCTTAGTCAACTCACTCAATAATAATTTTGCCTATCTGTCATGACCAAAATTGAATAAAACTCGATTAAAATCCATCAATATATAGCATTTTTGCGCTTCCGCATACATACCAGTGAGAGCATCTGGCAGTTTATTAACTACATAAATAGGATCTAGAACCGCATACTTCGTGATTTCGAACCGGTTTTCTTCCTTCTTCCACTCTTTCGCGATTTGATAAAATCATTAACAGAAGGACCGAAGAGACTTGCATCCTGAGCCTCTGTTGCACTCTTAGAAGCTTCCTCACCGATCATATAATCAATCTAGCTATTACCGCTCACTCAAACAAATGACCGGAAACACATCCTCCTGAGAAGAATCTGACTCAACATCCATGGATTCCGACCCGTTCGTCTAGTTATGATTTGAATACTGACAACAGGCCAAACTCTGTTACATCGAGACAAATAAACAAACAAATCAACAGTACGTACCCACTAAGCTCTAACCAAATGCATTCGTCTCTTCATCTTCTTCTTCTTCTCTTCTTTCTCCAGTTTTTCCTCTAGTTTCTTCTGTAGTTCTGGATTATTCTCCGCCCGCATTCTCTCTTCCTTGAGTTTCTGCTCTTTCAGGGCTTGCATACGCTATACATGACTTCATTTCCAATATACAACCTCTTGACGCTGTTCATGTTCCTGACGAAGCTGATTCTCACGCATCACCGAACGTGCCTTCGCAGTAGCAGCTGCAGCCTTGGGCGACAGTTTTACTTGAGCCACTGCATCCACAATATCAAAAAGCATATGCATCACTTCAGCCATACTATCCATTCGATCTAAACTCAATCTTCCTCCCTATTCCTACCATAGGCTGGGAGCTTTGCTTTGATACGAATACCGCAGTTACTCAGATGAGCTCGATTGTCGGTAGGAGCAGGCATGTTGTCACTAACATGAATCAAACGAAGGAAACTATTGGAAATCTTCAGTACACTAATCACCGAAGGTGTAAGCAGAGATGAGGGAACCTCGTTTGTATCGCTAATCACGATCCAATTTCCACTCACTTTGTTCAACTCTGGAGTATATTGAAGAGCCACCTGATGGCCCATATCCTTCTATTCGTGAATATTAGATCTTACTCTAACCAAATCCACATTCTCAGAATGCACACTCTTATAGTCACGCTTTCTGCACAAAGCAAACACAAAAGGTTGCATAGATTCTGGGTTTAGAGGAATATCCACAGTCTAGGTTGAATCATGATAGAAACAACTACCATAATATCATCCACAGGAGTAATGAAATCTAAAAGAAGAGAAAATAGATCCTGTCTTTTCTTCAGCTGAATCTTCATCTCCATCTAATACACCTTACTTTTAAGTCAAAGAGCATTCCACGACAATTCTTCCTCCCTGAACAGAATAAGCGGTATTGATCAAAGCTCTCTCTCATGAACAGCCCATAATTACCGCTAATTCCAATAGACGAAAATTGGGATTCGAGCAGTTCCTTATAACAAGCAAGCCTGCAGATAAATACGATAAAAACGACAATACCAATTGTTGACAATACGGATATTCTTCTTACGGCCCACATAGAAGTACATCCCATAAACAATTAGAAGACAGACTCCTACAACTTCCCATGCATATTTGCGGATAAATGCTAACAAATCATACTAGGTAGCGAATCATATACTTCGTAAATCAAAAGAACTCTTTGAAGGAGATAAAGTGATAAATTCAGGTTGTGAAGCGATGCAGACGCACAAAAGAAGTGCAACTAAGATAAAATGACCTTTCATTCGCATCTTGTTTTATCCAAAATAGGTCTTCTAACCAAGACGACATAAACGGGAATGAGTGAGTATTAGCACTCGGAAATCCGCTAGCCTCTTTTGATTGAATACTCTTTTGGAGTCGAAATGGAGAAAGTCCGATCATTTCTTTCGGAAAGAGGGATTCTTCAGGACTTACAACTATATGCTTATCGTATGTGTTGAGAAGACATGTGATCGCTGTAGATTATGTGACTCAAAAGCAATCGTTTTCTGTAACCGAATTAGAACTAGAGACCGAACTGTACTCTCAATTGATGTGTATGTTTGATACTTTGAATTAAACAATAGCTCGGTTGTCCCAAGAGGAATTGGAGAAAATATCAACCTTGTAAATAGCATGTTGGAATTGTTTGTTAGTTAACAGCAATGCACAATTCTCTCAAGAACGCAATCACTTTGACATTGCTTCGTTTAACATCTTTAAAAACACAGTCATCTCGGCACGAATAAGAGTCTTATCGGATTCTCGCATTCCCAACTAGTTCATCATACCACAACAATAGCAGTACTGCCTTCGCTTTCGTTAAATCGTAGGTTATATTATTCTTCTGTAAACGCAAAAACGGTTCTCCACCTCCAGAAGATACCACTTGTAATCTACACTCAAGCCAGAATAACTCAACTACTGTGATAAAACTTCATCTGAATTCTACAAATGACTTGTATCATACAAACCTACAAGGCCCTGAGCTGTATCAAAATTCACTGCACGATTCATTTGAACCGTTTTAAATACGTTAGATTGCGTACTTGTCCCGGTTCTACACTAAATAGGATTTCTTGACACCTACGCATTTCCGTCATCTACCATTACTAGATCCTCGTCAATTACTCTGAAACCAAATTCTTGACAGAATTCAGATACCTAAAGGAACAATCTGCACCTTATACTTACTTTCATTCTTTGGACACGAGAAGATAACTGTGAAATCAAAACAAAGAGACTATCCTTGATCGTTTTTGCCTCACGACTTGCATTCTGCTGTAATTCTTCGCAATTCATCTGAACTACAAATGTAATCGTTCAGTTAAGAAGATATCCTACCTTGAATAAGAAGCTGATCAAAAAAGTCCTTCTTCTGCTTGTACTCAGGATCGGCGCGAACATCACTCTCTCGGATCACATTTCGATAGTTTCCGCCAGAATTTCGCCTTGTAGAAAACAGGGAGTTACTCATATTAAATATAATAACAAACAGAAACAAATGTGATGGTACAAATACTTAAAATAGTCATTTGGTCTAGGTAGAGTGAAAGAGCAGGATTATTTCAACAAAACAGTAGAAAGACAAAGTCAATCAGTTCTTATGCATCGATCCTCCATACTTCAATCTCAATATAACCCACTTTCTAATGACCAAGAGTCTTCATCGGAATGAGAATAGTACCATTTACACGAGATATTGTATCAACATCCAATAATGGAATGGCACTTACTCAGGATGTTTCTTCCGAGGTCGTTGTTTTGCTTTCTATACTCCCCTTCCCAAAATGATGATGCATGCATACTTGTACTATTTACCTATCCAGAGAACATACAGTACTCGAAATATCCTGTTGCTACCTTTGGAAACGTCAAAACCATCTCATGGCCATTATCTCATTGAGATTGTTTGTCAACACGTATAGAGAACCTATAGAACCTTAATTTAAAATGAACTAAAGGAGATAAACACAAGTTAAAAAAGAAGTTGATCTTTGTATAGTGATCATAGTCATTTATGATAATCAAGACCCTCAATTACAGAAATATCCGCGATTCTCTCGAATGTCGTATCTTTCTTCTCTTACAATAATGAAGTGACTATGACAAAAAGAAAGATTTATTTGACTTATGAGGATGCCCTTTTGGTGATTTCTTGGATTATTGTTTCATTGGTGTACCAAATATTTGTTGGCGTGCTTGACGGAACTCAAGCTGAAGAATTGTTTTATCTAGCCAATTTGATCTGTTGTAGAAATGAGTGTTGATAGAACGATGATAACGGTTAATGGAAACAGGAAACGCAACGTAGGTTTGGTGAAACTCTTTGTGGGTCAAATTCCATCTACTATGGACGAAACCGCATTAAACGCGTTTCTTTCTGACTATGTTCCTATACTCCGCGTAGAGATTCTCTACGACCGAAATTCAAATCTCCATCGAAGTGTGTTTCTCCTTCTGTGTGTCAATTATGTAGATTGTGCATTCGCATATGTGGAGTCAGTTGATGACGCAAAGACTCTAATTCAGTCGTTAAATGGGCAGTTCACCTTCAACGGAGTATAGTTCTTCTATACTGTAGTTATTTGGCGTAGATGCGGTCCCCTGTTCACATCGACTATGCATATCGAAGAGGAAGAAGAGGTCATTCGGATCGACAATCTAGGTATTCCTCTTCTCCAATACTTGAGAATCGGAGACAAAAAGCGAGATCACGGAAGGAGAACTGTTCCTGTGAGACTTGTGACGAAATTTTGAATTCAAATTCTATGCCCCCACTTGTGAAACCATTATCTAGGCAATCTTTTGACAGTAGTAAGAATCCTTCTCAGGGTGAGAAATCCCGAGAAAACAGCCCTTCTCGATTCTTTGATTCCAATTCCTCCCAATACACTCTTCAAAGTACCCAATCGACTTGGTATTCTCATTCTCTTGGACTAACCGTTAGTCAACGAGAGCTCCTCTCTTCAGCATCATCGGATCATCCAAAGACACCTGCTCCAGTTCTCCAAACTGCTTCTTCTACCCGTGACTCACCGATGCATACTTTGATTTCTAGCTCCAATTAGCGATGATGGAACTCTTCTTAACTACTCTCCTCAGGCCTTCTATTATTCTCCCATCTTCTATACTCTTCCAACGGCAAACGTCGCTGACTCCAATCAACAGACAGTTTCACCTCCTCCTTACCCTAATCTTATGCCGTTCCCCGGTGTCTCTTCTTCCCCCGGCTTGTACTATCCTGTAATAGTCCCGGAACAGATTCTTCCTCTCCCTGTTTCGTCTTCAACTGCTGTTCCCACAATGACTGGAATAAAAACTGTTTCGGATGTGTCTGGTTTTCATGAAGAAGGTATGTATTTGTACTAAATTCGATCATAGGACCAGTTGGGGCAAATGTATTTGTGTATCATATTCCGTCATCCATGGATGACGAAGGCCTCCGTGCAATATTTTCACCTTTTGGTACCATCCTTAGTACAAAAGTGCTTCCAACAACAAGTAATCACATCTAGGTCTATCTTGATAACGAAACAAAAGAAAGTCGTGGCTTTGGTTTTGTTAGCTTTAGCACAGTTGATGAAGCAGAAAAGGCCATTCGTGAAATGAATGGATATGTAATTGAAGGAAAGCATCTCAAAGTTCAAAAGAAGAAAGAAAAGTGATGCTGAAATTGGAATATCATTCCTAGGTATCAGAATCCGTATTCTTATCCTCTCTTCCCCTATTCTGGATTCTAGCCAAGAATTGTGTTCTTCATCTGTCCTTGTCCATAGAGAACAAATTCGTTGTATCCTGCTATTATTCTTAAACTGATCAAGAAGCCGCCAATTGTTTGTTACAAATAATATCAAATTCTCGAAAAATAAGTAAAATAGTATTTTCATATAGCTGGCTTTCTTCCGTACAATGGAAACTTCTTTTGTCAAAATTCGTCACAAATACCTGAAACCAGGCGTTCAAAATGAGTGAAACGAAAGATGTTGAAGCAAATCAGCAGGACTTGGAAGCTAAAACCAAAGTTCCTTGTCCTTACTGGTTGGAGATGATTCCCTATGCGCTGACTTTCCTATTGTTGACATATATCTCTTGGAAGTACATTGATGTAGATAGAATTGAATGGCGCTATCCACTCTTCTGTTATATTTTCGCAGCATGTTGTATTGTTCAGTGGTGCTACTTGCTGTGGGAACGGTGGTACTTTTATGGACCAAATGGGTTTTACGAAATCTATTGGTATTGTCATATGGGGCTATTGCTTACAGCAGCAGCCATCTATCTACATCTTCCCAGTCTTCTGGGACAGTCAATGTGCCTTACGCTCTTCCCTCATGCATCCTTCTGGATCGATTTGATTATATATCCATTCTTCGGTAGATCTGTGATTGGATCTGCCGGGTGGCTTGTGGATAAGTCCTATCCCCTTCACGAGAAGATGTCTTCCATGCACCATTTCTGGTACTTCCCCTGTATTATATTTGTTATGCAAGGTCAGAAGCCTATATCCCTTGTATGTTATTTCCTCTCCATCGTTCAGTTTGTTATTCTCAACATCTGTTCACATTACATGACTCCTGTTTCTTATATTGACAAGAATGGAAACTATCGATTGCTCAACATCTGTGTTGCTCATGAGTGTGTGGACTTCCTCAAGCCCATTCCTCCTTTCAAGTGGGCAATTGGAAAACCGTACTGGTTCCATCTACTTATTGCGACAGTGTGTTACAACTTCCCTGTCAATTATCTCGCTTATTTTATTATTATCTCAGTTCAGAGATTCATGAATAGCTTTGTCATGTAGGTCTCGCCAAGTCTTTTTAAGGTTTGATTTCAAACTTGCTAAGTAATTGCATTCTTTTATTACAGTTGTGTTTCCTTGATTGTTATAACAAACAAGCAACTTCAAGTCACTACAGAAAATGAGACTGGATAAGAGCTAACCGATTCAGCCA
>JABLTK010066677.1_pt1 | contig 21486 bp, 30 predicted proteins | sample 7160131 | NCBI WGS metagenome assembly JABLTK01 (sample SAMN14651221, study PRJNA627086) | human gut metagenome | isolation source: feces | host: Homo sapiens
ATAAAGGACCTATTGATCTTGATTTGGTTCGAATGCTTGAAGCGGAGGTGTTGGACCGGAGTCCCAAAGTGTCGTGGGATTCCATCGCTGGATTGGAGTTGCTCTGAATACAAGCAGTGATGTCTAGAAAGGCTCGAAATGTCCTCGAAGAAGCGTTTGTATTGCCACAATGGGTTCCTGAAGTGTTTCAAGGTATTCGTCGCCCTTGGCAGGGGATTCTTCTTTTTGGTCCTCCAGGAACTGGAAAAACACTTTTAGCAAAAGTAGTCATAGATTTAATTCGTAATTTTAAGGCAATTGCATCTGAGTGTCATACTACGTTTTTCAACGTCACGTCATCGACACTAACAAGTAAATGGAGAGGAGAATCCGAAAAACTCGTTCGGCTGTTATTTGAGATGGCGCGATTCTATGCTCCCAGTACTGTGTTTCTTGATGAGGTCGATGCTCTTGGAGGTCAACGAGGAGGGACAGGCGATAATGAAGCGAGTCTTCGAGTCAAATCGGAATTGCTGGTGCAGATGGATGGAATGGCTTCTGCTACTGATGGTGATGAATTGCATTGGAACTGAAGAGTAGAAAACCGTGGGAATGTGACCGTTCTTGGAGCCACCAATCTCCCATGGAATCTAGATGAAGCGTTGAGACGACGGTTTGAAAAACGAATCTACATTCCTTTGCCTGAGAAGGAACAACGACAGCAACTCTTCCAAATCTGTCTCCGTGATGTTACGCTGGATCCTTCGGTCGATATTGATGCGTTATCTGATGTAACAGATGTAAGAGAGAACAATTGGATTAATAGATAGGGATATAGTGGTGCTGACATCACCAACATCTGTCGTGATGCCTCCATGATGTATATGCGACGGTTAATCCAGTCTCTACGTGATAAGGGATTAGCTGGAGATGAAATGCAACGAGCTCTGAAGGATCATGTTAATAGTGTGAAATCATTTCCTGTTACTCAAGTAATTAGTTAGAGAGTATCTGTGAAAGATAGGAGGATTTGCTCTCAGCGATAAAGAAAGTATCTAGTTCTGTCGGAACAGCTGATTTAAAACGATTAGAAGCATGGATGAAAGAGTTTGGATCGTCATAAAGTAGTTTGTTAAATACAATGTTATAAGCGAAGAACCGTGGTATTTCGGAAGATGGTCCATTTGCGGTATTCCCGTTTTCTCGTTTATCACTACATTTAACAAGGAAGCAGAATTGTGATTCTTAAAATCACAATGGATCAAGGGAGTATGGAGAAGGAGTTGAGTACACGTATTTCGAATTATCTAATTACTGAGGATTAGGAGTCAAGAGGAAATCGAAACGAAAATCAAGGGAAGGAAAAAAGTGTACTCCATATTCTGAAGACGTCGTTAAGGTTATTCGAGATGATGATAGTAATCACTCTCTTGTTTGAATGTTGTTAATTGTTTACGAATAGAACCATTTGGATGATGTAACGTTTGCAACTTTGCAGGCAGCCAAATTGTATTCCGACAACCAGTTGTCTTCATTCATGATGTCCATGTCCAAAAGGCTAGAATCCTATGAAGGAGAGATATCACCTGATAAAATGAAGTGGATCGAAACTCTTTTTCAAATTTGTAAGACTGTTCGTTGAATTTGATGGAGGCACTACCTATGTTGATATGACTGTTAAAGAAGCATCAAAAGATATAGTAAAAGAGATTGTTGATAGTATTAAAGTAAGGACTCTCTATTATATTAATTGCTAGGGAATTCCAGACACTCTTGATCAGTTTGGTACCAATATTTCGAGTCGACTTTTGTATTTCATTGCTCCTTTCACAAGTGATTATATAATTAATTGCTAATTGTTAGGTCTGATCTTAGGAACTGGATCATACAAGAAAGAACAGATAAATGAAGTGAATGTCGGAAATCAAGAATTGAGAGTTATTAAGGAATCAGGAACAGGATGGAAGTCATGGTGGAAAGAGTGGATTGCAAATAACAAAGAAGGGCATCGTAATGGTAAAAGATGAATTGTTTGTTTCTCTGTAGGTGGTTCTCTGAAAGAAGACTTGCTCCTCTGTCGTATCTGTGAACGAATGATTCCATCATCAGAAATGCCAGTTCATAATGAAGAGTGTATGAGGTGAAAATCGAAGTATGAAATGATGATTAGAAGCATGTTGGCATTTCGAAACGATCGACAGCTGAAGGAGTTTAAACGGAATATGAGAACTATTCTGAAGATTCTTTCGGATAGTCTGCGATGTCCTTATCATCGATCCAAAGAACCAACAACAGAAGAATGTTTAAGAGGCGTAGGTAAGTGAATGAATGAGATTGAGAATATGACTTGACAGAGAAGGTTGAGGTGTCAGACAATGATTGTCTGATTCATGGTACATTCTCTAAAAGGAATAGAATGTGAAAAGGCGTGAAATGAAGTTCTGATTGATTCGTCAGATAGCATTCAAATAACATTGCATAGAGATTGTTCAAGAGTTCTTAAAGCGTTCTGAAGATATCGAAACTTTCAATGAATCACAATGGGATAGTCAGCAACATCACAAGAAGGTGGTATCTCTCATTGAACTATGTGAACAACACTTACAGGATCCAATTGTTGAAATTGAAGACCTATGTGAACAAGGGATTGATGTAATTCAATAGAAAGACTGTTATTGTAGTTGCTGAGAGATCGTCTGCGTCAACTGAATGAACAGCGAGGAAAGACAACACTGTCTGTATGTTCAAATCCTTCTCATTCTGTATCCATTCAAGATTTCGAACTTGTGAAGCCTATTAGTAAGGGTGCTTATGGTCGTGTATTCCTTGCTCGTAAGAAGAATACAGGTGATTTGTATGCAATTAAAGTTATGAATAAACGAGAACTCTATCGAAAGAATCAAAGTCAACATATTCAAGCTGAACGTCGAATCATGGCTCATGCTGATAGTCCTTTTGTTGTGAAGATGTACTATGCCTTTCAAAGTAGGAATCACCTTTATATTGTAATGGAATTTGTGAATGGAGGTGACTTATATTCAATGATCAAGACTGTTGGTAGTCTCAATGAAGATGTGACTCGTGTGTATATTGCTGAATTAGTATTGGCTTTGGCTTATCTTCATGAAGAGCTTCATGTTATTCATCGAGATTTGAAGCCAGATAATATTCTTATTGACAGTCATGGTTATATCAAACTGATTGATTTTGGATTGAGTCAGATTGGAGTTGCTGAACGGACTGCTACCAAACGAGAGAATATGCCACAAGTGAGTGTAGATCGGCCTATGAAATCAATTTCATGTTCGCAGCAGAGTCCTGAGTCTGGATCACATTCATCACTCGTTGGAGAATCCTTTTCACCACATGAGAATTCCTCACTGGCTTCTGAAAGTGTCTCTTCCTCCATTACAGGGTCCTTCACTTCCTCGACTGTCTCTCTCTCTTCACTTACCATGTTATCACAGCCAGACTCCTCTCAACTCTCATCGATCACTTTCAATTCGCAGAATGGTGATCGTCGATCGAATCATTTCTTCAAGAATCATTTCAAAACACCAAACTCACTCACAACGAGTTCTGAGGAAGAATCACTCTCACACACTGTCTTGTCTGAAGCAGAGAACCGAGTAATGACTCGAGACCCAAGTCTTCTCAAGCAAGAGACTCGAAAACTCCATAAGCGGAGTAATCGTCTCTCACGTGTTGGTACACCAGATTACATGGCTCCTGAGTTGCTACTTGGCACATATAGTGGTCCAGCAAATGATTGGTGGAGTGTTGGAACAATTGTTTATGAATTGTTAGTTGGGTTTCCTCCATTCAATGATACTTCACCTGAACTTATCTTCAGCCATATTGTGAATAAGGAGATGGAGTGGCCACAGGTATGATTGAACAGTACTATGAAGTTTAGATACCTGAGGAGATGTCTCCTGAGGCTTATGATTTGATTAACCAATTACTAGACGAGAATCCTCATACTCGTCTTGGGAGTGGAGGTAGTACAGAAGTTATGAAACATCACTTCTTTGATGGGATTGTATGGAATGATCTCCAGAATACTGTGAAGAAAGAGATGACTAATTGATCATTAGATGTGCGATGTTCCATTTGTGCCTGAGCTCACAACCTCAACAGACACAGGTTACTTCGTAGATCGTCATGCCAACAGTGTGGATATCACGACCTCATTTCGTGCTTCATTGAATCGATTGAGTATTGTGAAAAATGAGAAAGAATATTTGAGTGAAGACCTGGATGATGTGAATGATTCTTCGTCTGATGGATTGTACAGTGGATTTGAATATAACAATTTCTTCAATTTGAAGGAAATGAATGATGAACAGATGGGCTTCAAAGATAAGATATCATATGAAGAGACTATTGCTGATTCTGAATTGATGAGTGAAATGGAAGACTTGTGGAATAATAATGGTGAGACGGGTCAGATGAAAGACGAGAGGCCACATATAGAGAAACAAAGAATAGATTCAAAGAATCTTCACATGCAGATTCCTGCTTCTGAAGATACTCTGATTGATCTATCTAGTACTCTATCAGACTCTGAACTTGGATCCTCAAGGACTCATTCTGTTTTGTTGCATTCTATGCAGAGAGAGGAAGAGGTGTGTTCAATTCCCTCTATGGACTCTCCAGAGATGTACTGCCATTCAAATGTTGAAATGGATAAGGCGAATCCGTTTCAGGAGTCAGATAGCACTGTGGCTGAACAGTATCGAGGAGACTTTTGCTTTGATGAAGATGAGAGTTTAGTGAATAGACGGACAAGTTCTGTGGAATCCAATTCGGAAGATTCACAGAATGACATGTCGTTATTTGATGTGAAGGTGGAAGAAGATGGAGAATATGTGAACTATACTGTAGATTTTCAGAATTCTAGTGAATAGGATGTGTTTGTTGTCATCGAATCACCCAAAATGGATTCACTGAGACTACGCAGTGCAATAAACTGTGATCACCAAATGATCCAAATTATAATATCTTTAGTCTAGGATACTTCGAAGTTATATCAATGTATTGTTTTGTTTGAATTCTTAACACATTGTATCTGAATGCCAACTCCGTTACAAGTATTGAATAAACGGAGACAAAAAAGGGAACAAGCTGCGGGAAGAGACCAACGGGAGTCCAAAGCTGACCAACCTACAGCTAGCGAGGGAACAACACCAAAGGAACCGTCATCCATCCGTAGTTCGTTAGGAGTATCTGAATTACCAACGATACGAAACGATGCATTAATTCTTTATAAAGTATAATTCTTAGGTTGTTGATGGAGTCTGGTCCTCTTCTCTCTTTCAAAAAGGTAGTTCGTCAAGTAGGTGATTTTTCTTTTTCCCAATTTAGAATCTCCCACAGATGAGAGTCATTTACGTGTGATTAAGTTCTTTGGCGAAAAACGCATCTACTTCCATTCGTCAACCTTTTCGGATTCTATTTTGTTTCTCAACCCTGCCTTTTTCCCTGAAGTCAATCAGGGTGATATTATCTACATTCGCACTGACAAATCCGAAACACCGACTGTTTTTCTTGAAGTACGATGTGCTAGATCCTTTGGAAAGTAGGTTGGTCCATCGCCACAGATTCAGAGCAATATTGCAATTAGCATTCAGGAAAAGATCGGTCGTTCTCTGAATCTAGTGCCTCAACAGATTGTTCAAGTTGGTTCTTGTCTACGTGAATCAACAATTCTCGATCGAGTTGAGGTGACTATTGTCGATGGTTGTCTACCTCGTCAAGAAATGTGGCAGTTCCTCCAGAATTTGCAGAATCAATTTGTATATTTGAATCAACGACTTACTATTGCTGATTGTGAGATTGAGATTGCTGGTTTGACCAAAGAATCAGTGCCCATTTTTGGTGGGTTAATTGCGAATTCCACAGATGTTCTGTTTTATCGTAATAATTGCCGAATGTATCTCGTTATTCATATTACTCGAGAAATCCTTGTTGCCGATAATAGTGGCTATTTGCGAGGCGAAATTGTGACAGATTTTTGTTTGAAAAAGATTCAAGAATTATGGAAACAAGGAAATACTCATCATTTAGTGACAGTGATGTTGTATATGAGTAGATAAGGAAGAATCCATAAACAGTAGATTTGGATGCTCTATATCAAGGACGGGTGTATCCTCAGCATACTCCTTTTGTGAAAGTGAATGATTATGAAGAGAATGAATGTTAGGTATTATGCAGAGATAAGGAAGATGATTTAGAAGCGGTGAAAAATGAAATCAAACGGTTCATTAGTAGTATCAATTCATATTTGTTTGGATTTTGGATTCAATTGATGCGTAGCGAAGTATCTCTTCATTGTCCTTCTGTATCGATTGGAGATGGAGAGACTTGTCGGATCACTAGTATGTGATCATATGTAGTTGTGTTGAGTAAGTCAGAAGAATCCACTCCATTGACAATTGTAAATACGATTTTGAAGGATGTGAAGTTTCATAAGCGGTACTCACAATTCAATGTAAATGGTTCACATATCATTGTGATCACTGCTTCTGTTCCTATCTATGTAACAGATGAGTCTCTTTACAATGTATTTGTGTCATACCAATCTCATATTTACAGATTACTCAAGACAATCTTCATGAAGCTGCTGTTGGTGTTGACTTAGTATCAGTAGCTCCAGTATCACCGTTTAAAGCCCCTCTCTTCCGATTTACTAGCACAGAAACGCATTCTGTAGTAGCTGGCTTTATGCCAGCAATCTTCTATTCAGTCGTGAAGGATGGTTGTGTTGATAGTTCTGAATAATCAACAGATTTCCTCCAATCTTTAGATTCTCAAGATTACAAGGATCGTGCTGAATGTATGATTGATTATCTCCATGACTTCTACGATCAGTGTGGTATCCTTCGACGAGTATTCAAAGATCATAAACAGAGTATGAAATGAATCGTTCTATTAAATAGTCCTTCCTCTTCTTCCATATTCTACACGATTAGAAGCATCTGATTCAAAACTCCAAGGAATCCTTTCTGGTGATGAGAATGATGGAATGCTTCCTGAAAGTGTCTCTCCTGATGACCAAGTTGTTTGTTGGGTTTGGTTGTGATGGTGATAGGAATATCGTTCTCCATCTTCTCATGGAGATTCACATCTTTTACCACGAGTTAATAGCAATCCAATTCTCAATTATCATAGTAGTGACAGTAACTTCAGTTCATTAGATGTGGTATTGCAAGGAAGTGCTTCATCAGACATACATGAGAATACCATATCAAACAAGGGTTTCTACTGATTCGTATATTCATTCATAGCCCGTTTTCAATGGTCAAAATCTGTTTCAAATTCAAATTTGCATGGTATGTCCAATCCATTCTCATCTCCTGATTTGACATTCTTTGAACGAACAGCTCGAGAAGGAGGAAGAGAACGTGATCAAAGTATTGCATCTCCAACTCAATCATATTTCAGTCAGAAGTAAGAATGATGAAACAGTATCCCTTAGTATCCTTCATAATGATGATATGCTCTTCTGGTTAGGAAAGCAGTCCGATAATGTATCATTCTTTCAACTCCTTCATTTGTAGTACACTCGTCAATTCATTCGATCTCTTATTCGGCCTGTAATTCTTCCTCTTATGCTTCCTTGTCATTTGCAACTCACTTCTCAAAATGTTGAAAGTACCTCCACTTACAGTGTTGTCTGTACGCATCAAATGAACCATTTGTTACGTGATTTCATTCGATTACGTCTTGCGTTTAATTTTCAATTTGAGAAGGTGTTGATGGACTTCTGTCTTAATTCTAGAAGATTCCTGATTTCCGTGAGGACCATGTTACAATGACATTACGTCGCAAAGAACGACATACTCTCAATATCACTGCAAGTCACACTGTTAGTATCGAAACTCACGTTATTTCCTTCCATTCATCTCATTTCTAGTCCCGAGGTCCTCGAATTGAAAGTGCTACGACAGAAATCATCTTTCAGTATCCAGGTGACGATCGGATCATTTATCGCCGACCTGACATCAATCAGTTGAACATCAACTGGAATTTCCTGGATACAGTCAGTGTGGATTGACGGTATGATAATATAGCATTTGAGCCCAACTTCACTCACTGTTGCTGGAATTGCAGAAATGCGTCAATATAACTCTCTCCATTTCACCGTTTTGGATCCCAAAAATCGACCTTCAAAACCGGATCTATTTCTGGCAAATATCGTTCAGTTATATCCTACTCTCCAAGTAGCATTGAATGCTAAACTTGCAACAATCGATATTAACGGAGAATCACTATTCTTAGCATGTACTTCTAGTCACAGTTCTCCCTTCTATTTCGGCTACACGATCTATTGGGCAGTAGCCTCGTTGAGTTCTGTGCGGAAATTGGTGGATGATTTGAAACGTCTGGCAATCAGAGCAAATCTGGTCTGTGTTCAGTTGCCTGCAGAGCTTTTGCGTCCCTTTGATAATGCTATATCACCATTATTCTACTCACGAGAAATTGTGGTGAGTCATGATAGTAATATGGACTATTTCTGTCATCTGATGGATATGTTACTGTATCGTGTAAATGAGTGTGAAGGAGGATATGTTGGATACACTGATACTGGAATGAGGGATTTTGCACAAGTAAATCATGGAGAACGAAGTATTCGTGTGATTGAGAACAATCATAAGAACTGTCTGGTTCGGAGAATCAACGAATTGTTGAGTATCTCTGAGTGTGTAAATGTAATGATGCAGAAGCTGTAGTATGTTTGTTATAGGAAACACAATATTTCACAGAAGCTAAACAGAGTTTTAGTTGATTTGCAGCGATTTGAAGAGCATTATCCTTCTTCTTCATATCTTCAATCACAGAGAGAATCCCTTCTCGAATCAATCGACTCTCACATTCAGGACATTTACTCAATAGATTTCGTAATAAGAAGCTTCCTTGGATGAGATATGATCGATCCTTTCGGTTCTTCTTCATAGCATCAAGACATGCCAAGTCAAGAGATCGATTTACAGCAATTGTACAGGCTTCAAGATTCCGTAAGGTCACAACTCCAAAGAGTTCAATAACCTGCTTATCAACATCACTCTTCATTTATACCTTCAAACAGTCATGAGGGTCGTTACACCTATCTACAAGCTGATCTAACATTGAAGGAGTTCCTTCAAGTAATGCATTGAAGACTTTGATTCGCAACGAATCTTCCTTTGCTAAAGCAGATAATAACATAAGCGATTCATTCTCACTATAAGTCAATACGAAGCAATAAGAATACCATGAATCCCATAACTCTAAAATTCGCTTCATAATCCCTCTTTCATACAATAATTTGCATGTATCCGAATGAATCGTCAACCTAGCCAGACAATGAATTGTATAGGAAGAAGAGGATCTTTGGTGATCCGACTACATCACAATGTACAAACAAGATTACAAACACAAGATTCATCAATGTCTCCAATATCTCCTCCTTATGAGATAGTCGCTGCAAAGTTTGTATGTTGTTGTCCTCAAGTAGAATACTCAGAGGCTGGATAGCTTGAATTGCCTCTTCTGGAGAGGAATCTTCCTTTAAATGAAGTAACAGCAAATTCTCAATTTCTCGACTTGCATACAAATCTCGTGCTTCTAGAAATAACAATGAGATGAAACAAATACCACGAGACGAACGAAGGAGATCTGTCAGAATCCTCAGACCTTCCTCTCGTATTTTCAGATCTGTTGACTGAATATCCTTGATGAGTAAACGATAGCAACTCTCACTCAAACCGATTATGGAACCGGCATCTACACTCCACGCATTTAATCACTCATACCAAAGTGACTAGATGCTGTGATAATATGATAGAGCAACGAACGTTGTTCTGGAGTTGGTTCGTTAGGAAATACTCGGTCTAATGCCTTATCAATACGACTAAAAATGACAAAAAGAACATAAATATACTGAGATGCCAAGAAAGCAACACCCATTCTAAGTTGCGGTTGATCAACTAATTCTTTCAGCTGAATTGCCATATCATCAAATGAGTCAAATGCCACAATTTCCTCAACTCGCTTAATATATTCTTCCTCATCAAACAGAATCGATTCACGATCCACTACGGAAGGTACAGGTAGTTCTGCAATAAACAATATATACAAATGAAATACTCTGGACCTGGAATTCTTCCCTGGTCATTTCAACGGCCTCTTCAAAGGGAACCTCAAAATCCTGTATGTTTTCCTTCACTCGACGAGAAAACTCTAAGATTAAAGCAGAGTCCATAGATAATATGTTGATTGAAAAGAACCGCGGTTCTTCTCTCTTTCCTTATTTAAAGCCATTCGCGTCTTGGAGAAAAGCGAAACCAATTGGTAAGCTGCTATTAAGAACAGATAGTGGATTGAAATAGTTCTCCATTACATTCTCCTCTAACAGTGTGTTGTAGGGAATGGAAAAGGAAGAAGTTCAAGTAGATTACGAAGTGGATGAGGATGAGAGTATTGATTTGTTTGAGTGTTGATGTCAAGATCAACAACAAAAAACGAATGAAGCAAAAGACTTGAAACCAGCAACTCTGTACATTGACGGGTTCATAAGACCGTTCACTATGGAAGAAGTCAAGCAACTTGTCTCCAGAACTGTCTCTCCGATTAATCTAGATGAACATTTCTTTATGAACGTAGCAAAAACGTTTTGTTATGTGACATATCCCTCCATGGAAGCTGCTCGTAAGGCAAAAGAAGTCATGTACACGTTTCTTGATGGATACAATGGATCTAGAGAGGAAACAAAGTTCCCTGAGTCTTTTGGAAACAAGCTTCGTGTTCGATTCACGTCTATAATGGCCTCTACCATGAAGAAAGACCAGAAATCAGCAAGTGATGACCAGCCAGCAGATAAACGACAAAAGGTGGATACTGTGGTTGTGCTGGAGGATCTCTTTAGGAAGACGGAGGCACGACCTGTAATCTATTACAAACCATTAACAGAAGCAGAAGTGGAATTGAGAGGGATTGATCATGCATAGAGAGAAGCAAAGCATAAGAAGTGGTATGTTTGTTAAAGAAACAGAGATACATTGACTGTAGTTTTGCTAGCAGGTCCTTCTCCCAAGTCTCAAAATCCCCATCAAGGTCTTCAGCTGCATCTCCCTTACGCAATTCAAGAATCGGAGTTGCACCCATTTTCTGCAACATCTGATCAGCCAACTACGAATCAGCCTATCCAACAATCTAAACGATAGAAGCAGCTTGATAACGAGGATAGTTATGGTCTCCCAGACCAAACATTGCATACTTCACCTTCGCCATACACTGATTGTCACCACAGTGACTCTTCATCCATGCAAAGAATGCCCTTGACGAACCTACATCAGTCACAAGACTTCTACATACATACGAGTGGGTTGACCATTGCCATATGTAGAAAAGAAAAAGATGCACAATTCTTGGTTCACAATATCTTCTTCTTCGAATTCATCGATATCCATAACGGTATTGTGAATACCCTGAGTTTCTAGATGAGAACCCAGAGTCTCGGCAAATTCTTGTCCAGTTCCCATTTCGGAACCATAGTAAATGTAAATCATCAAAGGGAGCATAGTCGAAAAGAATAACTGCACTTTCTATATTTTTGTTTCTGGTGGATCGGGTTCATCTTAGCATTTCCAACTCATTGGCACTGTGATGGATACTGTGATAGTTGTGATTGGCGGAATGGGTCCCATGGCCGGTATTGAGTGTCTAAAATATATAATGTCCAATTGTGAGACAGATGGAACAGACCAAGATAATCTTAATGTTGTTCTTCTCTCCCTTCCAGCACTTATTGATAACCGTGTTGACTTTGTGTTAGGACATTCGAGTGTGAATCCTTCCGAAACTGTTCTTCGTTTTTTAAAGCCTCAATTGGATGCCTTACAGGAGAATTTTAAACGCATTGTTATTGGTGTTCCATGTATCACATTCCATTGTCCATGCATATTTTCCCGATTTAGAACTGGAATCAGTGAAATGTGTTCCTGTGCTGAAGTTGTTAGTATTGTCTCCTCTGCAACTCAGTTTATCAGAGAGCACTGTCAATTTATCAAGAGAGTGGGTCTTCTGTCTACTGATGGTACTCGTCAAGCCAAGCCTTTTGCTGAAGAATTTGCTCTACATGGTATTCATATTGTGTACCTGACAGATGATCAACAGTCTGTTGTCACAGACTGCATTTTCAATGTAACTTGGTAGAATTCTTTTGCTCAGTTTATGTTATAGGGGGATGAAATCGATGACATTTAATCAGTCATATGCTCATTCCTTGTTGAGTAGAGTAATGGATGAACTATTGGAAGAGAAATGTGAAGCATTTCTTCTTGGATGTACGGAAATCCCACTGGCAATCACAGAACATGAGTATCGAGGAGTTCCGGTGTTGAATCCATCTTGGATTATGGCGCGGAATCTAGTGAGGATAGCTGATGCATCGAAGTTAAAGTCTCTGTAGTTGGGAGTGTTTGTTTGACTTCATTCTTGTTTTCTTGGATGACTGTGGATATTGAAGATTATGAGGGTCACGAGACGTCCTTTCATACATTTAGTGAAGAGGAATTAGAAGCAGTCGCTAATGGCATTGTGCATTGGTATCAAGCAAATCGGAGGAAGTTACCATGGAGAGGAGATCAGCCTCCTTATTCGAAAACAGCGGAGGTGAAGTCGTCTTCCAAACGAGATGATAAGCAGCTTTCGATGACCAATTTCTTTACATCAAAGAAGCCTAAAATAGATAAAAAGGTAATTCCTCAAGAGTATGAGTTTGCTAAAAAGGGAATTACTGCCTATACTGAATATGTGTCCGAAATTATGCTTCAACAAACGAGAGTCGATACTGTGATTGATAAGTACATTCAGTGGATGACTCGGTTTCCGACCATCAAGGATTTGGCTGAAGCCACTGAAGAAGAGGTGAATTCCCTCTGGTCTGGTTTGGGCTATTATCGGAGAGCTCAGTATTTGATCAAAGGAGCTCGAGTAGGTTTGTTAGGTTTGGATGATGGGTAGTACATCATGAAGAACTGTGGCGGAGAGATACCAAGCAAGAAGGAAGAATTACTCAAAGTTCCTGGTGTTGGTGAGTATACAGCAGGAGCCATTCTCTCTATTGCTTTCAATCAACCAGAACCCGCTGTAGATGGGAATGTTATTCGAGTTTTGTCCAGATTACAAACCGTATATCAAACCAAGACACAGATGAGTTTCTTGAATTGGTGTAAGAGAACGACAAGTGAATTAGTGGCTCATGCATCTCCATCTGATTATACTCAAGGTATAATGGAACTTGGAGCTGTTGTTTGTACTCCACAATCTCCATCCTGTTCTTCATGTCCTCTTCGTGTATGGGTTGTTGGAGAATGTGATGTAAAGGAGTACTGTAAAGCTTTTAAACTTATGCAGAAGCAAAAACGGATGGGAACACTTGATGAGATGGTGGAAAATGACCGATGTGAGATTTGTTGTGATTATCCAGTGGTAATTGAAGATTCAACTGACTGATAGAAACGCATTGAAGCCGTGGATGTGTACCCAGTAGCAGGAAAGTCCAAAGAAGTACCAACAGAACGATATGCGGTGTTGATTGTTGAGAGCAAGGAGAGATCCGAGACGTATCTACTACACAAGCGAACAGAGGCTATTCTGACGAATCAACTGGAACCACCATTAGTAAAGGTAATGATGAATGGAATCTGTGATGTAGATACCTACAGATACTCCAGAATCTGGATTGGAAACGATTGCTCTCAATGCAGTCAAGAAGATCCTTCCATCCTGTTCAGCTGTGTACGAAGGAACTGTTAAGCATGTCTTCTCTCATCGGATTCATTTGCTATCTGTATGCTCGACTACAATGAATGAAAAGGATGTAAAAGTGAATGACTATGAATGGTGGAGTTCACAACAAATTCGGGATTATGGTACTACTACTTGGTTCTTATTAGTATTTACTATCTATTATTGTTATTATTAGATGTTGAAGACAGCACATCGAGCAACAGCAAGTTTGAAAAGACTTAAATAATCTGTTTGTTCAATCAATAGATAACAAACACTATATCGAGGAATCTTAGAAATCAATGATAGGAACACCCCATCCACAGCTGCTACCGATTCCACTGTTCTTCTCCATATCAATTCTGAACCATCCCAGCTCTCCCCAGTACTCACCCCAGCTGTTACGTCCAATCCAGTACTTCTGACCCTCTTCAGTCTCACCCCATCCAGCAATCTCCACAATATGACCAGCCAACACAGGGGACTGATCCTCCACATAAATACCTCCATGATAGTCAACGAAAGACTGACGAACAGTCATGGTGCAAGACACAGGACCACGAGCAAAGATTTCAGCCTTGATCTTCTCCTCTCCACTCACACGACCATACTCACTCACCTTGTAGGCCTTGTAATCCTTCACAGCCCAACATCCATCACGATCACAGTTACGACATGTGTTTTCAGGTGTGCATTCGTGATCTACGGCTTCGTATGGTTGACAGGTCTGATCAGGAATACCCGTCTCATGCGCAAATTCATACACTCCACTATCGAAACCACCTCCACATGAACCAGCATTTCCACAATTCAACACAACCTGGACAGCAAGGTTGACAGCAGGCCAAGCTCCCTTACGCATGATATTGATACGATCAGAAAGAGCAGCAGTGGAACCCTGAGCCCAGCAAGAACCACACCAGACAGGGATATGCTGATTACGGTTCCAAGTAGCATAATTCACACCATTGACATTACGAATATCATAGTTCTTAGGAATCTCTTCAGCACTCAAGTAAGTGTGAGGAAGAGGAGACTTGATCACCTCCTTCTTCACGTCCTTTGACATATCCACACATCCGTCCTTGATGTGCATCTTCAACTCATGACTACGGAACTCCTGACTCTTAGCTTGCTCAGGAACCTTTGGCACAGCCCAGTTACAAGATGACTCAATCTGGAGGTTATTAACTCCACGGACAATTCGGAACCAACCATTCTCTCCCCAATAGTTACCCCAACTGTTACGACCAATCCAGTACTTCTCTCCATCCTCAGTCTCACCCCATCCAACCACAGAAATAGCATGTGAGATCATGGAAGCACCAGTCTCATCCTTGTAAATACCACCAGTGTAATCCTTGAAAGATTGAGGATCAGCAATTGAGCAAGTGATAGGACCACGAGCATAGATCTCCTTCATCATGTTCTCCTCTCCACTGACACTACCATACTCCTCAACGTAGTACTTAGTGTAGTTCTGAATAGCGTGACAACCCTCTCCCATAGTGCAATCACGGCAAAAGTTGATGTCACTGCATTCCATGTCAATAGCTTGATAACGCATGCAACCTTCAGTAGGAACTCCATGATTCTTCATGTAGGCAAACACACCAGAAGGATGACCTCCATGGCAACTACCAGCATTTCCACAGTTGATAATAGCCTGCACAGAGAGATCGTACTCAGGCCAAGCTCCCTTGGTCATCAATCTCAGACGATCAGCAACAGAGGAAGTAGCAGAGAAAGCCCAGCAAGAACCACACCATACAGGAATATGTTGGTTCTTGTTCACACTGACCATATTCAATCCGTTAATGTTACGACTAGCTATGAAACACAATTAATTGAACCTTACGGATCATAGTTCTTAGGAAGTTGCTCCGAGGAGAGGAAATCCTTGGGCTGAGGGGACTTGACAAAATCGGGCACAGCCATCTCGGGACGAAGGCACCCTTCCGCGCTAATAACAGCAAGAATCACTAACAATAAGAAGAGAAAATGAGTTGGTACGAAGGCAAGTAGCAAGAGTCTTCATAACTTACAAAAAGAAATCTGAAAACTATAAGGGAAACGTGGAAACAATGATGCATGTCTGACAATAAGGGTCCATTTGAACTTACCATACCTAATTATTGTGTTACAAACATTTCAATACGAACTAACAATTAGACGAGACGGATCAGGAATTGTTATATTGGACAAAATGCGAATAACTCCAAGGACATGCTCATTTCGAGCTTGTTTCATTCCCATCGAAGGTAACTTTCGAAGATATTCATAAATCCACTTTGGTGTTTCAACTTTCGTTGCTTCACTATCATCAGCTTGAGGAAGAGAAGGAAGAATATCCTCTGTTTGTTCTTTTGCTGCTTTATCGTCTGGTTCCTGTGTTTTCTTCTCAAACGGATACCTGCGCTTCAGAATACTACGATCTTCCACAGACTGAAACGATTTCTACACATCATTATCGAAAATCAAACCAACTCCCCAAAGAGTATAACGATCAATTCGACTTAGAAGTCCTTCGTTTCGTTCTGATGGAACTTGGGCAGAATATTCATCTTCCAATTCCATGATTTCCTTTACTGGCTTACAAACGAAGAATCGCGCCTTTATCTGAATGAGTTTCTCCCAAATCAAATGTTTTTCCTCTTCCTTCACACTTGGTAGATGTTCTTGCAATAACTGAATTGATTTATCAGGATCTTGTTGATTCATAAGGAAATCTGAATAGCTTAGTAAATACGAGGCATTATCACCAAATTGACTTAATCCCTTCTCTAAGATCATTCTTGCTTTCTCTGGTTGTCGATTGATATTTGTTGTAATAAAAGCTATATGAAATCCACATACCAATTATCTACCTGCTTTCACATATATTTCACTACAAGGATAAACAGAACATGCTTGTTCAAACACTTGCATCATTGCTTGTTCTCCTTTCTGACGTTGCATATATTCCAAATATGATGTCCAACCAGCACAGCAAGGATATTCTCGAATCAATCGTTCATATTCTGCTTCACATTCTTGTATCATTTCATGCTCCTCAAAGAAATCACAACATGCCAATCTGAGGAATACACTATTTGGCATTACTGTTACGGCTTCATTCAATACTGCCGCAGCTCGGCTTTTGTCAAAATTTGATTCATACTCTGCAAAGGCAATCCAAATATCTGGACAAAATCGGAAGGTTGTCAAACATCGAAGGTATGTCATATGCATGTGATGATACAACTGATTTTCTGGAAGACGCATTGGATTCAATTGTTCATATCTAGATATCATGATAATAACGAAATTGAACTCGATTGCCTTCATCCAGTATTCAACTTGACGTTGACCATTTCGATTAAGTTCATGAAGAGGAAGATCATCCAGAGTGATGAGTTGCCAGCATTCATTACGAAGCTTGTATCTACATGTTATATGAAGACATCACCATCACTCCTCATTAGCCAGTTTATGATCGTCATCAACAACGGATTTTTGTTTCATAGCGATTTGGGCTCGTTCTTCAGCTCGATGTTCAGTGGGAATAATGATACTATCTTCAAACACTGAATATTGTGTCCAGAAACTCTCCAAAGCTATGTATTAGTATACCCCATGTAAACAGACCATGAAATGGAATCACTACAGCTCGATGAAAGAAGGATCGCTTCAGTCTCATTAACTCTCCTTGTGTGTTTATATCGGTTCCTTCACGAGGATACGACTCCAGAAACGATCCATAAGATTTCCATAATTCATCTGAATCGATGAAGAAACCCACAGTATCAGCTGCATAGCTGTATACTCGTTCCACTTCTGAACGTGCTTCTGCTAGCCGACGACCTACTTTTCCCTCCAAATGGTGTCTCCAGAAGAATTCACAGTAGTATGTCCAGAGTGGAATGGACGGACAGCGAGGGAGAAATCTCTCCAGTGTCTACTCTCACAATCACCCTTCTCTCTTACATCCACAACTCTCTGAATGTTCTTTGCTTTCTCCTCCAATTGACAGTACTGCACCACAAAAATTCCAGTAGTTGGGAATCGCTCGAATAAAATGTTGTAGCACTTCCGAGCCACATCCAGAGGTAAACTACGGATATAACTGGCATAAGCAGTCCAAGCTTTTGTAGTATCTGTATGATCTAGTAGAAATTGCAGCATCTTGGTCAACTACAACATCAATTGTTATTCTCATTTTAACGTCCGGATTAACGTTTGCATCGATCAATTCTCGAATCAGTGAACTTACTAGACTCTCAGACTCTATTCCCTCAATTTCATTTCATCTAGATTACGGGATACATTATCCTTTTCAAGCGATGGATTTAGCAAAGAGTTTGTACCCATTGTTAAATGCTACACTCGTCACCGCCTTCAAAAAGCACGTACTTCGGGCTTGATATTTTCCAAAGCCTCATCTTCAAAATCACTAGATTCGGGTTCGGATGGCATTTAGACCAAATCCTCTTTCGATAATGAGAAAGGAACATGAACAAAAATCGGTTCTATTCCTGGAGTGGGAAAAAAGTCTGGATTCCTCAATGTCGATAAAACTCAAGAAATACTCAACTATTAATCAAAACAATGGTAGGACTGAATATGGCTTCCTTTATTTCTAGATTCAATGGGTATTGATTGTGAGTCGGCAGGGAAAGATCCGATTGCAGCAGTTCTACAATGGTGCATCACCAAGGGTACGGGTTTTATAGGATACTGAATTGAAAGGAAGTTGCATCAACTACTCGAAATGCTGTGAATCTGGTTCTTTCTCGCCCTGGCCGATACTGTAACTATATAGAACAGAAAGACTCCAAGATTGTATTCAGAAAGTAAGGGAATATGTTGTCTGTGATTATAGATATGCTAGTTTGTATATCATTATATCCATTGACAAGGATGAGAATGAATTGATGGCTCTTGAGTTTATTCAGGATTATGTCGAGACTCTTGACCAATACTTTGGAAATGTAATTGTATTGTTACTCTTTTATATAGGTGTGTGAATTAGATATTATCTTCCACTACGATAAAGCTTACTTTGTTCTAAATGAACTTTGTGTTGGAGGTCATATCGCTGAAACGAATAAACATGAAATTCTGCGTGTAAGTACTGCTCAAGATAAGATCGAAGAAGATGCAAAGAAGCCAATTAAGAGTGGTGCTCTTAGTGCTTTAGGTTTGTAACGTGTTTTCTGTAAACAGAAGAACTCTCTTCACCCATTTACCACTTTGAAGGGTCATGTTGCTTGAACGAAATCGAACAGCGATCCAACTCGAAGTCCTTCAATATCTTGTTGATTGTCTTCTCTAAACGCTGCTGAATGTCTTTATCCTCCCAGTTCTTGTACCAAACCTCCAGACGATATCCAATTTGTTTTCTCTGTGGTTTACTCTATACATTACTTCACTCACACATTCATACCTTATCCAAAATACGAGCTCCACAAATGCTGTCACTCTTATCCATTGTCTCTCCGATCAGAGTGAGTACAATCGTTTCCCAAAACTTTCCAAGAGTGTCATGGGCAGAAACTTATATTCATCCCTTTCCATAGGCCCTACCATCAAATTCAACTCTCAATTCTCCTCCTTTTGCATTCACCTCATCTTCCCATTCTGGTGTGATTCCATCCTTGAAGATACTTTGTCCTTCAATCTAGAAACAATAAAAGCAGACCCTTATTCTCACTTTAATGTCCTTAGGTTTATCTTCAGGAAAGCGCTCATCAACCCTCTTGATAATTCGATTTTCACCATCATAGAACAACTGACTAATTCATTATGTTCGCAAGTCAATAGCTTACGTGACTGTGGGAATACGATTCCAGTTCAGCCAGAATCCTTCAGCAGTAGAGAATGTACAGATCTTCTCGAACGAATTCAAGTACCCTTTCTTCTTGTCCTTTTCGTTGTGGAACTGCACCTGCTCATAGATCGTCCAGCTGTGTTCCAATTTATGGACAGTAATCTCCTGCGAACTCATATCAGTAACTGGGTATGCAAGGTTTCTTTATGCCAAAACGTCAAACTCAGACACAGAAATCCCCCTTATTTTTGGGCTCGCATTTTACGGTGATGCGGAACGGTTTTGGGCATAACAAATACTGCGATTTTCTTGTTATCGAAACATTTTCATTCAATGTGGATGATACTAAGTGATTGATATTGATGGGGAGTATCTGCTGGAATGTGTGTATTGGGCTTGAGGAATGAGTAATGAAAGAGAGTGTCATTTATGCCTCATTCCTGTTTCTCAGTGTAAATGAGTAAATTTGCATTCAATAAAATATATCTGAATTCAATAGAATGATTTAGGTACAAGAATTGGAGTGATTCTTGTAAACTGATAATACTAACTACACTCAGAACACTGAAGAGAATATCAGCATCATTGTTCAGAATATGATATGAAGAATCAAATCGAATCATATCAAACACTCTATCAAATAGTGTTTTGAATGATTGATAGTCAATGGATGCAGAATAGAAGTCCATTAGTATAAGTAATTGTGAATTCATAAAAATGTATTGTTGATGGATTCTTTAACTGATATGAACAATAAGGTTACCAATTCCTGTTTATGTCTTGAATTCCTTGGTGATTATGAGATTAGAAATGTTGAAATGAAGAGTGGTAGTGAGTGGAGTGGAGAAGCGATAAAGAGATTATTGATAGATAATGAAGAATATGAGATGAAAGTATCAATGAAAGAAGGAAAGAAAGATGGAATTGGTATGATTGTGAGAAAGAATGGAGTACTGTTTATGAAGTTGATGTTTGTGAATGATGAATGTGAAGGAGAAGTGGCAAAGATGAATGAATATGGCAACATCGTATTGAGAGGAAGAGTGTCAGGAGGAAAGGAAGTTGGAATATGGATAGAGTATGATGATGAGGGAAATGAGATATGGAGAGGATTGTATCGAAATGGAAAACGATATTCGATACTGAAGGAACAAGAAGGAATGAAAGGATTCTATTCAGAAGTAAGTATGAAAGGAGAATTGTTGAGTGTGAGTGAATATGATGTGAATGGAATGAGAGTATATGAAGGAGGATTTGAAGGAGATATGATGAAAGGATTTGTTCGAGAAGGGAACGGAACTGAATATGGAATTGATGGAAAGAGTGCATTGTATGTAGGTGGATGGAAGAATGGATTGAGAGAAGGATATGGAAGTGAATTCAAAGGATTGAATCCTGTGTACATTGGAGAATGGAAGAATGGAATGAGAGATGGAATTGGAAAGGAGCTGAATGAGAATGAGGAAGTGGTGAGGAGAGGAAGATGGATAAGTAGTGTATATGTTGGAACTGTAAAACAATATGAAGATGGATATGGAAATGATTTGAGAGTATTTGATACTGATTGTTTAAGAAAAATTGAGAGAGTTGAGATTGGAAATGATTGTTTTAGTGAAGTGAATCTATTTGTGATTGATGGATTGAATGAATTGAAGAGTTTGATCATTGGAAAGAACAGCTTTGGACTTAATTTTCATTATAGAGGTGACCAATGCTTGATAATGAAATGTGATCAATTGATTGAAATCGACATCGGAAAGTGTTCATTCCTTTGGTATAAATCAGTTGAATTGAAGAATCTCCCTTCTCTCATTACTCTTAAAATGGGCTCTGCTGCATTCTACTTATGTAATTCAATAGTGTTTGAGAGTATGAATGATTGAATGAATGATGAGTGAGATCTGACTCGACTTCAATCCATC
>JABLTK010084735.1_pt1 | contig 21480 bp, 26 predicted proteins | sample 7160131 | NCBI WGS metagenome assembly JABLTK01 (sample SAMN14651221, study PRJNA627086) | human gut metagenome | isolation source: feces | host: Homo sapiens
CGGCGTCGGAAGCGCTGCCGTACCTCCGTGGTTTACGGTAGCTGTTGAAATCGTTCCGCCGGTGTAACCGTCCTTGAACGTTACGGTGTGGGTGGGCGTAACAGGCGGAGGATCAAGCGGTTCCTTATCGCATCGAGAAATTGCCACATAATTATATTTATAGTATTCTAGAACATGGTATTGAACTAGACTTCGCTTGTATTGCTCGCTTTCAGTAGCATAGCTGCAATCAATGACTGTGATTCCATTGCTGTCAAATGAGACAAGAATAACAGAATGACCACTTTGACCATTAGAGTTTTTGTCCAGCCGTAGAATATCGCCCGGTTTAGCGTAGGCCTGCATTGTGCTGTAGTTAAAAGAGCGGTTTGACGGATTAGCGTCAATTACTTTTATTTTTTCGGAATTCGAATCCGCAAATATGTACCACCCTGCAAACGCAGCAAAGCCCATACAAGTCCATCCACGCCCATAAAACTGTCCCCCGTTTACATTAAAGTGTTCCGGAAAATTGTTTGCCGAAACCGTTCCAAACAGGTTTTTAAACCAGGACGTTGCTATCACGTTTTCGTTATAGCAATTGCTACATGTTCCTCTCACGCCATGTGTGCATGCCTTTTGGTTGACGGTAAAGTATTTTCCAACCAACAGCTCGCGCAGCCTGTCAAGCTTAGTCTGGACTGATGCGGCCGACACGTCTGTTCCGATACTTTCTGCTTCGACAGCACCATCTTCTGCATGCGCATACTGCATCGGCATTACTGATACAAGTATTAGCAGGGCGAGCATTGCTGTCAAAAACATTTTTAACTTCTGTTTCATTGTCATCCCTCCTCATAATTTCGAACAATTTGTTCACCAATAATGTATAACAACATACGGTTGTTGTCAATAACTAATTTTAGGAGTTTTAACAGTCGCTGCTGCATTTGATACAATGGCGCTGAAAGGAGCGGTTCTAATGATAGCAAACCTGAAAAAGCTTAGGGAAGAGGCGGGTATGTCCCAGCGTCAGCTTGCCGATTCCATCGGCGTAAGTCAGCAGTCCGTCAATAAGTACGAGAACCACAGCGTCGAGCCCGACATTGCCGTTTTAGTGCGGATTGCCGACATCTTTAATACTTCGGTTGATTTCCTCATCGGGCGCACGGCCATAAGGCGCGCTATCGAAGCAACGCATGTTTACGAGCTGAACGATGAAGAAAAACGTCTCATAGACTCCTTCCGAGCACTGAATCCCAAGCAGCGCAAAAGCGTTTTTTTTATAATGGAATGTTACAACGATATGCTTTGATTGGCATTATCAATAAAACAAATATATTTATAAACAAAAGTCCACTTTGCAAAAGCAGACTCTTTTTTATTTTGTGGCATCTTTATTCTTCTTCTTGGATTCTCTTCTTTATCGCTTCGCAGTCGTCTATAAGCTCCTTCGCGTGCCGCTCCGCCGATTCGGTTATAGTACCTGAGCCCATTATGCGCGCAAGCTCCGAAGCGCGCTCCGCACCGCTTATCGCCCGCACAAACGTGTGCGTTTTGTTCGACTCCTCGCGCTTTTCTACAACAAGATGATTGTCGGCAAATGCGGCTATCTGCGGCGAATGCGTTATGCATATAACCTGATGCTCCATCGATGTACGAACCATCTTTTCTCCGACTACAGACGATACGCGTCCGCTTATGCCCGTATCTATCTCATCAAATATAAGCGTACCGATGTCGTCCTTGCCCGCGATTATCGTTTTGAGCGCAAGCATTATTCTGGACATTTCGCCGCCCGATGCGACCTTGTTCAGCGGCTTCAGCGGTTCACCCTTGTTCGTTGTTATATAAAACTCGATTTTATCCGACCCGTTGGGAGATATGTCGTCACTCGACAGTATTTCCACGGAAAAATCCGAGTTCTTTAAGCTCAGCTCGCCAAGCTGCCCTATCACCTCGTCCGTGAGTGTTTTAGCCGCCTCACGCCGCAGTTCGGTAAGCGCGCGTGCACATTCCTTATAATGCTCTATGCACGCTTTCAGCTCGCCTTCAAGGCGCATCCTCACTTCATCGGCAGATGTGAGCTTCTCAAGCTCCGCAGCGCACTTGTCGCGGAATTGAAGTATCTCTTCTATTGTGGCGCCGTATTTTCGTTTAAGGCCCGCAATCTGATAAAGTCTGCCTCCTATATAATCGAGACGCTCGGGATCGTATTCGAACGATGTGCGCATATCGCGCACAACGTACGCAGCGTCTTCAAGCGCGTAATACGATTCTTCAAGTTTCTGGGCTGCCTCGGCATATTTGGGCGAAAACTCGGCGATAGCGCACATACTGTCCGAAGCCGATTTTACGCCGCTCAGCGCTCCACTGTCGTCACCGTTCAAAAGCGCGCAGCACCTCTCCAGCGCCATCATTATGTGCTCCGAATTTGAGAGTATTCTCTGCTCATCCTCGAGCTCTCCATCCTCGCCGGGCACAAGCGCACAGTTGTCTATTTCCTTGAGCTGGAATGACAGTATATCGATTCTTTGGGCGCGCTCGTTTTCCGGTATAAAGCCCGCTTCAAGCTCTGTCTTTACTCTCACATATTCTGAGTATGCCTTAAATACGTCATGTTTTGCCGACTCTACCCGTACGCCTGCGTACGCATCAAGGTAATGTGCTTGGCTTGCGGGCGAGAGGAGCGATTGATGCTCGTGCTGGCCATGTATATCGACAAGCAGTGATGTTATCTCGCGCAGCGTATTCGCGTTCACAAGAACACCGTTAAGACGGCACACGTTCTTGCCCGAAGCATATATTTCGCGCGATATCGTCACCTCGCCATCTTCAAGCTCAATTTCATTTTGCTCGAGATACTCATGAACGGCATGACAGTTATCAGTTGAAAAAAAAGCCTCGACCTTAGCCTTCGAGCAGCCGTACGATATGAGCTCGCGGTTCGCCCTCTCGCCGAGTACAAGTCCCAAAGAATCGATAATTATGGACTTTCCTGCGCCCGTTTCGCCGGTAAGCACATTAAATCCACCGAAAAACTCAAGCTCGAGCCTCTCTATCAGCGCAATGTTTTCGATTATAAGTCTTTGCAGCATATCTACCTCTAAAACGCATACGCATATCGAAGTTACGTCCACGCAAAGAATATCACAACCTGTCGCCTCTCGTCAACAAATCGCCCACGCTTAAACTCTGCGGCTTGCCTGTTGTATTGCCGTTCGAAGCATTTACAATGACGATGGATAGGTAACTATGCGCACCAATTGGTTTTGCGGTGAATAGCCATCCGAGAATATTGCTCTCACGAAAATCACACCAAATAATGCGTCCGGTGAAGTAGACAGCCAGATATACAAGAGCTTCTCGATGTGAGGCTATTTTTTATTCTGTTGTGGACATTTAATCATACAACTTACCGCAAGTGCAGCCGCGACTCCGCTGTGAAGTATTGCGCTCAGCACGAAGTGAAGTAAAGTGCGCCGCTCACGCCCACAGGTACTTCACGATGCAAAGCATTGCTGCACGCACCGAAGGTGCGTTTAGTTCAAAAAAGTCACCTTTGTCAGTAGACAAAGGTGATTTTTTCGTGCCAAAGAGTAACCAAACGGAGCACAATCAAGGTAAAAGTAAGTAAAAGTAGTGTGTCGGCTCTGTTCAACAAATTGGTATTTAATTTATAATGCTCTTTGCAGATAAACCATATCCACCAACTGAACACCGCACTCAAATATTGGGTGGTCATAATTATCTGTAAAAAAGTTCGGTATGCTATGGGAACGAACGAAACCGCACTTTTCGTAGAATGGAATTGTCAAAGGACTATCACCCGTGCCAACCTGCAAAACAGTATATTGTTCTTTGTATTTCTTAACAACAAAATCAATCAAGGCTTTTGCATAACCTTTGCCTTGGTGTTCTGAAACTGTCGCAATATTCTTGATTTCAAGCACACCATTTCCTTCATCGGTTATGACACATTCACATTTAATACCATTATCATCAAGTACATACATCCTACCTTTATCAAGATAACGGTCTATCATATCTTCCTGCTCATCTGCCAATAACAGCAGATCAAGATACTGTTTCTTATTTTCTGTAACCTCAATAATTACCATCACTCACACCTGCAAATTCTTATTTATCGAACTGATTATACAGAAGAAAAGACGGATTGTGAAGTGAAATAATGACCTGCGGTCATTGTGGAATTTGATGCCCTGCATCAAGTGAAATGAAATAAATCCCTCACGCGCTACTGCGCATTTCATACGTCGCAGGCGTATTTCACTTGCGAAGCAAATATCACAAATCCCGCAAGGGATTTATTTCGTTGAAAAGAAACCGCTTTTGTCTGATGGACAAAAGCGGTTTCTTTTTTGGTGCGCCAGACGGCGCGAAGCTTGAACACAACGCATCACCGTCCGACACCGCCCTTTCTGCAAGCTTCAGAGAAATCGTGTTGTTCTTTCCTCCAAAGTTGAGATGCAGGAGAAGCCTCCCATCATCGTACAGGTATGCCGCCTGCAGGAATGTTTCAACGATGAAGATGCGCCAGCCGACATCGCTCTGGTCTATGGTGCGGAAACGCTCCAAGAACCACACGACCGTGTCGCGCTCCAACTCCGGCGCTTCCATCCGCTCTTTTGCGATACCAGTCTCCAGCGTGACGCGCTCTGCCTCCAACTCCATAAGATGGCTCTTTAAGCTGTCCGTTATCAAGCCGCTGTCAATGACACTCATCGTGTTTTTGATGGCGGCTTCATTTTGCTTCAGACGCTGTTCCAAGCCGGAGAGCGCACCACCTCCCTGTTGCTTCACCTGCCACTCCATGAAGCGGTCAGCGAACTCCTCAATCATCGTGTCATCGTTGACTATCTTGGCGAGAGCAGCGACAACGGCGTCCTCTATCCACTGCTTCGGTGCGCGTTCCTTTTGGCACTTCTTCGCCCTGCGACCGTTGCAGATGTAATAGGAGTAAACTGTGCCGCTCCTGCCTGTGCCTCCGTCCCCGGTCATCGGAGAGCCACAATCTCCACAGAACAGCTTTGCGGTCAGAAGGAAGCCTCCGTCCGTCTTTTTCGCCGCAGGCGCTCGGTGGTGGCGCTCAACGACCTTCTGTACCTTGTCGAATAGTGCGCGGTCTATGATGGGAGGAATACCATGCTCATCTCGGATATCGCCGAACTCGTACACGCCGACATACTTCTCATTCTGAAGAATGCGCCGGAGCGAGTTCTTATTGAAGAGGTTTCCACGGCTCGTTCTGAAGCCTTCCTCGTTGAGTGCGGTGTAGATATCCACGGCAGGGCGGCCGGCAGCGTACTCCTCAAAGATACGGCGCACGATGGGCGCTGTGGCAGGGTCTAACTCAAAGCGGCTGTCAGCGCCTTTCCGCAGGCCGTACACGGTCTGCCCGATGGTCTGACGCTTCAACGCGCTGTCATAGTTCCCTCGCTTCACATTCTGGGACAGGTTCGCAGAGTAGTATTCGGCGAAACCCTCCATCACCGATTCGAGGATAATGCCCTCTGGCCCGTCTGGAATGCTCTCCTTGGCGTACAGGATGCGGATGCCGTACTGCTTCAGCTTGTATTTGTAGATGGCGCTGTCGTACCGAGAACGGGCGAAGCGGTCATTTTTCCAAGTAATGATGACAGAGAACTGTCCCTTGGCACTGTCCCTTATCATTCTCTGGAACTCCGGCCGCTTGTCGGTCGTTCCCGTGAGCGCACGGTCGCAGTACTCCGCAACGATGACAATGCCGTACTTCTCCGCAAAGGCGTGGCAATCACGAAGCTGTCCCTCTATGCTCTCGTCCCTTTGACCAGAGGACGAGTATCGGGCATAAATAACGCCTTTGACGAGGTCGGCGGTCTGCTTCTTCTTAACCATTGCCATTCTCCTCATCCATTAGATCCAGTTCCATTCTCAACCTATATATGTGCTTACATGGCAGCCTTCGGACGAAGTAGTCTCGGCAAGTGCAAGAATCAACGGTCGTTTCATAAGGTATTTTGCCAGAGCCACCAAACACGCCAGTCTTATTTTCTTTGTCTATGAATAAAGGTTTACATTTTACTTCTTTCGCCTTTCCTATCCTCTTAATCTGCTCTGGATGGCTGTCGATATCTTCAGACGCTTTAACTTCGGAAAGCAACTCCCTGTTCTGCCCACCCGCCTTTCTGCGAATTATCTCGATGACACCAAGTTCAACCGCAAGCCTATATATATGCTTGCAAGGGAGATGTCTATCGTTGAAATCACCGCAATTACAGTCTGAGAGCGATGTCGTGTAGTACGGAAGGTCAGAACTGCTCGAAAATTTAGCAGTATTGGATTCCTTATCTATTTCGAATGTAAATGGGTAGGTTAAAGCTTTTGCCTGCCTTGCAATTTGTGCATCGTCTGCGTGTATCGAGTAGTCCCAGTCAGACCACTCTTTGACAATGCGACATCGTCCGTATTCCATACTCAGTCCTCCTTCCCCGATTCAAGTTCGTATGCAAAAGCCAGAAGTTTTGTTTTCCCTCTAATGTTGAGTTGTTTATAAATTCGGAGCAGTTCAGTAGCCTCATCGGATAGACACTCAGTTTCGTTCGGAATATCATCCTGCCGAATTGGAGGCTCGACAATCATACCACTCTTTATTGCAGCGGTCACATTTTTAATATCCGGCTCGGAAGGAACATCAAACCCCATAAGCCACCCAACGCTAACGGACAAGGCATTAGCAATAATCTGAGTTCTCTTTTGTCTTGGGGTGAGCGTGCCATTGCAATACTGGCTCATTGCGCTGGTTGGTATATTCGTGGCTCTGCACAAATCAGCCTGCGTCATATTTCTCATAGCAAGCGCCTCTCGTATTCTCTCGGCGCAAGATACCTCATTACTCACGTGGAAACCTCCTTATCATCAGTTATTATATAACAAAAGTTTAGAAAAATCAATACAGCAACATTAAAAGAAAAAAACAAATCTAAGTTTTTCTGAATAAAGGGTTGATTTCTCAAAATGGTTGATGTATAATTCAGTTAAACTTAGTAACAGGAGGTGAAAACAATGAGCAGTGCAGAACTCGGCTACGATTACTCAAAGCTGAAAGGCAGAATGGCAGAACTCGGATTCACAAGCAAAGCTATCGCCTCTGCTGTAGGCATGACTGCGGCCACATTTAGCCTTAAACTGAACAATCGTGGCGAGTTTTCGCAAGGAGAAATCTGCAGAATTATGGAGATTCTGAAGATTGACCGTGCGGATGTGAACCACTATTTTTTTTGCAATGATTGTTCAGTTTAACTTAGCAACAAGAAGGGAGTGAAGGAAGTGTTCCTTGTACAGATTGATAGCGATGGAAACATCGAGCGAGTTGCAAAGCAGCTTGGATTGCCATACGACAAGTCGGCTCAATGGATTGCATCGGCGCTTAACGAAACATCTCGCCGGACAGCAACCCTGTTAAAGCAAGCAATTAGAAAGCATTACACATACAACAGGAACGACAAACTTAAAGGCGCTTTTACCGTTGGCACAAAGGCAACGAAGACAAATCAAGTTGCAATTCTTAATGTCAAATCAGAAGCGCCTCACCTCACGGATTTTAAGGTGAAGCCAAATGCGCCATGGGAAACGCGAGACTGTTCGCTGGTCAATGCGTCACCATAAGCGGTCTGGCTCGAATATCGGGCAAATACTACATCGACAAGGTATCCCACTCTCTTGGGAGCGGATACACGATGCAACTCGACCTGTCGAAGGTTTAAGCACAGGAGGTAACGCTATGGAAAAAGAAATCATTAGAATCGGCAAGGTTTCATCCATCGATTACGCAAATGGCCTCGTCCGAGTAGCGTACCACGACAAGGATGACAATGTAACACAGCCATTCCCGATGCTGTCCGACAAGTACTTCATGCCAGCAGTGGGAGACCAGATTATTGTCCTGCACCTGTCCAATGGGACGGAGGCTGGATTTGCTCTCGGTCGCTATTGGAACGACAAGAACGCGCCGAAGGAGAGCGGTGCCGGATTGTTCCGCATGGATTTGGACAGAAACGGTTCGGCATATTTGAAGTGCGCCGGAGGCGTTGTTACGCTGAAGGGCGGCTCAATCATCGTGAACGGGGGTGTCACCATCAATGGAGACCTCACCGTGAACGGAAGTATCAGCGCGACAGGCGATATCGTTGCAGGCGGTGTATCCCTCAGGAACCACACGCACACCGACAGCATAGGCGGCACGACATCGCCTCCGCTGTAAAGGTGGTGCGTCATGGGAATAGACAAGTACAACGCAGAACGATACCAAGACCCGACCGCATACGAGGCTCTCACGAACATTCAGAAGGAGGAGCGCGACATCAAGGCGTTTCGTCCAATCGTCTATGTCTGCTCACCATATTCTGGGAATGTGGAAAAGAATGTGGACGCGGCGCGGAAATACTGTCGCTTTGCGGTCGATGCCGGATACCTCCCCATTGCACCGCATCTGCTCTATCCGCAGTTTATGAACGACCGCAGCGGCTACGAGCGCAAGCTTGGCATCCGCTTCGGAGATATCCTCATGGACAGATGTGCGGAGGTTTGGGTGTTCGGCTCGGTCATTTCATCTGGGATGAGGTCTGAAATCAATCGCGCACAGCGCAAGGGTTACACCTTGCGCTTTTTCAATGCAGAATGCAAGGAGGTGATGCCGAATGGCAGTGGTGGGAACGCTCGGTCACAGAATCGTCTTTGAAGTCAGCGATGAAAAGGCGATGCTCCTGCAGAGCATGAGCCGAGAAATCAAGAGCCGCTGGACTACGCACGAGACATTCGGTTCAAAGCCGAAAGCAGAGTTCCTCGGCCCAGACAACCAGAGCGTAAGCATATCTATATACCTCTCGTCCAACCTTGGAGTGCGTCCGAGGAAGGTAATGGAGGCAATAGCGGCGATGGTCGAATCCGGCACGGCAGAGCGCCTTGTTATCGGCGGCAGACCAGTCGGAAACCGTCCGTTCCGGCTCACGGGTTCAAGCGAGGCTTGGAACACAATCTATAATCGCGGCGAACTGGCGAAGGCAACGGTGTCCGTGACATTGGAGGAGTACACATGATGAATAACACACAGTATGAGTTTCATTTGGAGTACACCTTCGCAAGCGAGGCACTCGCCGAACTGAACCGAAGGATTATGCTCCTTCTAACCACTCCAATCGGGACAATTCCGCTCGATAGGGAGTTCGGGACGGACTGGAGCTTTCTCGATATGCCGTCAGAGATGGCAAAGAGCCTGTTCACGGCAGAGGTCGCAGAAAAAATACAGATCTTCATCCCAGAAGTCCGAGTTGACGCAGTTGAGTGGATGGTCGGCGAGGACGGGACACTAATACCAAAGGTGGTGATTACAAGTGCCTAAAATCGAAGCAATCCAGAACACGCCGGACATCAGCTTCATCGATAACAAGACAATCGAGGAGGTCCAGTCCGCTATGATTGCGGACTACGAGGCGTTCATGACGGCCGCAGAGGGTCGAGAAATCAAGCTGGAGCGCACGAGCGTTCACCGCATGATAATCAACGCAGCGGCCGCACAGGTCTTTCAAGCACTGCAGTATGTAGATCGAGCCGGGAAACAAAATATGCTGAAGTACAGTTACTCGGACTTTCTCGACAACCTCGCTCTGTTCAAAGGCGTGACGAGACTGCCGGCCGCATCCGCAGTGACCACGCTCCGCTTCACGCTGTCTGCAATCCGCGATGTTGCCACGGCAATACCGCAGGGAACGCGAGCGTCTACGGCAGAGAGCGTCTACTTCGGGACAGACGAGTATGCGGAAGTCCCAGCAGGGCAGTCGTACATTGATGTGCCAGCGACCTGTACGGAGGCAGGAAATGTGGCAAACGGCATCGCCATCGGAGATGTTCGGACGCTCGTTGACCCCATTCCGTATGTAGCATCCGTCAGCAATACCGAGGTTACGGGCGGCGGTGCGGACGCAGAGAGCGACACAGACCTCGCAGAGCGCGTCTACCTTGCTCCTTCGGCGTACTCGACCGCAGGCCCGGAGGACAGTTATAAGTTCCACGCGCAGAAGTACAACTCCGCAATCGGAGATGTGGTCGCAACCTCCAACCACGAAGCTGGGGAGGTCAACATCGTGTTCCTCATGGCAGACGGTTCGGATCCGGACGCAACGACCATCAGCGGTCTGCTGGCGTATTTGAGTGATGATACCATCCGACCGATGACGGACATCGTGACCGTTGCGGCTCCGACATCGGTGAACTACAGCATCAATTTGACCTACTACATCAACCAGAGCGACAGCGCACAGGCCGTTACAATCCAGTCGGCGGTCGCGCAGGCGGTGTCGGACTATACGAAGTGGCAGCGACACATCGGTCGGGACATCAATCCGTCCAAGCTGGTGTCGCTCATCATGGCCGCAGGAGCGAAGCGCGTGGTGGTAACGGCCCCGACATATACGGTCGTGGCGGCCACATCAGCACCGAACATCTCCGGCACTCCTTCGGTAAGCTATGGAGGTCTTGAAAATGATTAATCTGCAGGCAAGTGACTTCACGAGCATACTGCCGGAAAACCTCGCATCTCAGACGGAGGTACAGGCAATTGCTTATGCGCTCGGCCGGCAGATTACATCCATTTGTGCGTATGCGGACAGTGCGAGGGTCTACGCGGCGGTGTCTCAGATACCAGAGAATGTCCTTGATGTTCTCGCCGCTGAACTCCGCACTCCTGCCTATGACGAGAACTACAGCATCTCCGTCAAGCGCACTCTGGTCGAGGGAACGCTCACCTTCTACATGAAGATGGGAACGCCCTATGCTGTAAACAAAATCATTGAAGCCATCTTTGAGACTGGATACATCAAAGAGTGGTTTGACTATGACGGCGAACCGTACCATTTCAAGGCTTACACGACTAATCCAGCCATCACGCAGGACGATGTCGCGGAGTTTACGAGGGTTCTATCCACGGTAAAACGGCTCTCCGCATGGCTCGATGAGATTATCCTCGACCTGTCCACGGACGCGATGAACTTCTACATCGGACTGTGGGTGCATACCGGGGAGTTTATCCGGCTCAATAGAGCGACCCTATAAAGAAGGAGGGAGAATAAATGTTTCAAGCACCAAAGCTAACCAACGCAGGCAAGGCGCTGTATTACGACAACATCGGAGGCGAAGGCATCACATTCACGACCATTAAGATGGGCAAAGGAACGCTGACGCAATCCATCGCACTGCTCACCGACCTCGTTGATACTGTCGTGACCATCACAGCGGCCCTGTTCAAAGGCAGTGAAAGCACCTATGTCGACATCAGCGGCGCGTTCAGCAACGCCGGACTGACGGAGGGGTTCTACTGGAAGGAAATCGGCGTGTTCGCAGCAGACCCAGACTTCCCCGATGACAGAACGAAGGACATCCTTTTCTGCTATCAGAACGCTTACGATACAGCGGACTTCATCCCTGCCGCCTCGGTCGAAACGGTCGAGAAGCACATCACGGTGCCGCTCATCGTGGGCGATGCGGACAATGTGTACTGCCTGCTCGATTCCTCGCTCGTGTTCGCCACGATACAGGACATCGAGAACCACAACGTCGATCCATCATCCCATTCGGATATTCGCCTCGCCGTTGCGACCGTGTCCGATGCACTCAGTGACCACGAGGCGGATGATGTTTCCCACATCTCCGCAGCGGAGCGGTCTGCGTGGAATGCCAAGCCAACAACGGCAAATGTAAACACCGCCATTGGGACGCATAACCAAGCGGCAGACGCTCACTCAGACATCCGACAGGCTGTGAACGGAAAGACAAGTCCGAGCGATGTTGACACCAAAATCAGCGCTCACAACTCGGCATCCGATGCTCACAGTGCGCTGTTCAATCAGAAGGCGGCCGCAGCAGACCTCACGGCGCACATAAACAATGCGACCGCCCATATCACTTCCGCAGAGAGAGCGGCGTGGAACGGGAAGGTCGACAAGGCATCCGGCACTCTCGCGTTCAGCCTTGGACGCGATGCAAACGGCATATATGTCGAGTTTTAAGGAAGGAAAAGCCAAATGAGCAAAACCTACTATCTACAGGAAAAAATCACAGGCACGGAAGGTCAAGTCGTGATGATTAACTCATCCGGCAACGCCGAGGCGCAGACAAAGGACTTCGGTCTGAAGCCTCGCATCCGTGTCACCGTGGAGAGCGGTGCGCTGGTCACCGTTACGAACGGAACGCAGTCCTACCGGCAGCTATCCACAGGGGCCGTTTTGTCGTTCGATGTTGACGACTACGGCACATGGACGGCAAGCGCCAAGAAGAGCGGCAAAACGAGCAACTCCGTTGTAACGCTGGTCGATACAGTCCAAATCTACGATGTGACGCTGACATTCTTCGCATCCACCATCACGGTGACGGTGACCAGCGGTTCTACGGTCACCTGTGAGAAGAGGGGCACGACAACGCAGACCAAGACCAGCACAGGCACTGCGGTGTTCACTGTCACGGAGGCAGGCACATACACCATCACGGCCACGCTTAACGGTGACAGCGCAAGCGGAACAGTATCGATTACAGCAAGCGGACAATCCAAGGCGCTCACCCTCGCCTATGTCAAAATCTACGGTGCTATCTGGGACGGCTCGTCCACGACAGCGTTCAGCCGTACTGACGATGCGACCGGCTTCACAAACCCCGTGCCGTACATCTCTGGGTCGAGCAACTACTCCTCCCCGTTCGATAACCGTATGCCTTGGAGCGGCATGGTGAGGACGAACGATACGACCGCTGGTGCGCTCGTTGCCATTCCGAAGTACTGGTTCAAATGGACGAAATCGGGCAAATCCATGAAGCTTCAGATTGCCGATAAAGCGACAACAGGCTTCTCCGTTTCCCCGGCTCACGCAGACCGTGGGGATGGCAAGGGCGAGCGCGACATCGTCTATGTCGGACGCTATCACTGCAACAGTTCCTATAAGAGCGTTACTGGCAGCTCTCCAGAGACGAGCATTACGAGGGGAAGGGCACGGAGCAGCATCCATAACCTCGGAAGCACATACTGGCAGTATGACTTCGCAATGTACTGGACAATCATGATGCTCTACCTCGTGGAGTTTGCCGACTGGAACTCGCAGGCGAAAATCGGTTATGGATGCGGCAACGACAGCGCAACGGAGAACGTTGGCGCTTCTGACAATATGCCGTACCACACAGGCACGATGCAGTCGAGCCGCACGACCTACGGTGTCGGATGCCAGTATCGCTACATCGAAGGTCTCTGGGACAATGTCCACGACTGGTGCGATGGCATCTACTTCAGCGGTTCTAATATGTACTGCATCAAGAACCCTGCATCCTTCTCGGATACGGCGAACGGCACACTTGTCGGAACAAGACCGACATCGAGTGGATACATCAGCGCATGGAACATTCCGACCGCGTCCGGCTTCGGATATGCTCTCTATCCATCGGCTGTCGCAGGCAGTAAATCGACCTACATTTGCGATTACTGCAGCTACGCCTCCAGTGGTGTCACGCTGCACTGTGGCGGTTACAGCCACGAGAACCCACTCGAGAATCGGCAGTGGTACGGCTTGTTCTACTTGAACAGTGGACTTGGCAGTTCTAACTCGGCCAATGACCTCGGCTGCCGTCTCCAAAAACTCCCTTAAGAAGGTCGCACGGCACATCAAGATACCATATACGATGGCGCTTGGGTTACTATCTCGCCTCGGACAGCTTCGGCATTGCAGTTGCACACACATATATGCGATGTTCGTCAAGCCAAAGACGCAGCGAGAACTGAAAAATATCGTTAGGGCCTATGCCCGAAAGGAGAGAGCAAAATGAACTACATCTTCGGCGTTGTCGACCGCAACGGCGTGACCGTTGAAAACCTAAAGACCGTGGGCGAGGCTCACAGCGACTTGGACGGATTCGTTCAGACCGTCCGAGAGTATCCAGACAGCATCATAACAGACCGATTCCGAGTGGTCGAGAAATATCGCTCGGACGAGGATGCGGAGGGCAACTGCTATGACTGGTATGTCATCGCAGAGCATTACAGGTATGAGGACAAATTCACGCCTGTCAGCGATTCCTTAAAACAGATGAACGAGGTGACATCAATCGCCTTTGTTACACTCGCAGAGAGCGGCTCCATTGACGATATCACTGCAGGAGAACACGCAGAAATGTTCGCAATGTGGGAGACTGGCATTGCCTATGCAGTCGGAAACATCCGCAGATATACGGACGGCAAGTTGTACCGTTGCCTGCAGGCGCACACATCACAGCCCGATTGGACGCCGGATGCGGCCGTCAGTCTCTGGGTCTGCACATCCGACCCTGCTGAAGAATGGCCTGCATGGTCACAGCCTGTCGGAGCGCATGACGCTTACGCGAAGGGTGCGAAGGTCAGCCATAAAAATAAGCACTGGATTTCCACTTGTGATGCAAATGTATGGGAGCCGGGTGCCTACGGCTGGGAGGAAAGCGCATGATGAATAACTCGGATACCATCAAAGAACTCTGCATCATCTGCGAGATGCAGAACAACATTATTCGAGCGCAAAGCGATGCGCTCAATCAACTCGGCGCTATGGTCATGGAGGAAGAGAAAGCGGTGGTTGCAGAGCGTTACGCATCCGTCATCGGAGGTGTCGCACCTTCTGAGGAAGAGGGTGCTTAAATGGAGTTTATTGGATACTTACTCACTGGCGCGTCTGCGGCCGCCGCAATCAAACTGATTGATAACATCATACAGTGGTGTCTTGCTCGGAAGGCGAAAAAAGATGACAAAAAAATGCTGGAGCAAGAGAACACCGAAAAGACAGCAGAGGAACGCCTAAAGGATATGGAGCGGAATATCAATTCGGTCGTGGATGGGCAGAGGTACATCCTCCTCGACCGCATTCGCCATCTCGGATCCGTCTATCTGAAGAACGGAGAGGTTTCGTTTGACGATAGACGGCTACTCAATCTGATGCACGGCGTTTACCACAACGGTCTCCATGGAAACGGAGACCTCGATTCGCTCATGAAAGAAGTGAACGAGTTGCCACTCAAACAGTAAAAGGAGGAAAATCCATGTTCGACATTACAACTATCATCGAGGCCCTTATCACACTCATCATCGCTCTCATCAGCACCTTCCTACTGCCGTGGTTGCAGGAGAAGAAAAAGAGTGAGAAGCTGGCGAAGGTCATTAGCATCGCCGAATCGGTCGTTCACGCCGCGTGGGAACTCGACATCACCGGGGAACTGGTGGAGATGGGCCTTACAAAGGTGGAGTACGCTTGGGAGGAAGCGAAGAAAATCCTCGCCAGCAAGAGCATCACAATTGATGACGATGAACTGAAGGCGTACATCAAGAGCGAGGTTGCGAAGCTTCGCATCGCCAGAGGGGATATCGTTGAAACCACTACAGCAGAATAGGAGGTCGCAAAATGAGCAACAGTTCTCTGGCAACCTACACTAAAATCTCTCCGACTCACAGAAGGGAGGAAACTGAATGACACAGAAAATCAAGATTTCAAGCTTCCTGCGCAACTACGAAGGCCACGCAGTAACGACCAACGGGAAAGCGGCCAGCAAGCCACCGGCAAGCCAATACGGCTACGTCATGGGAGGCGACGGCCGCACAGCCACGGACGATTACATCCGAACCCGAGCCAAGAGCAGCTACGGCGACAAGTGGGAAAGCTACTACGAAGACTACAAGAAATGGATTGGACATCGCGTCTACGACTGCAATAGTCTTTCCGAAGTCTTTTACAAAGAGCAGACCGGAATCAGCATCGACACAAAAGCTCGCTACAACTTCGCTGACTGGTGCAGCCGCAAGAGCGGATCCGAGAAAGACCTCACTCTCGCGGGCCTTCCGCAGCTCCCCGGTGTCGCCCTGTTCAGCGGCCCGAGCGCAGCGGGCATTACCCATGTCGGCTACCTTTGGAAGAAGACCGGCAGCGGCCCTCTTGATTGGCAGGTTCTTGAGGCCAGAGGGAAGGACTACGGCGTAGTCATCACAGACCTCAAAAAGCGCCAATGGGGCTGGTGGGGCGTCATGGATAAATATTTCGAGTACGACCTCACCGCAGACGGGCCAGCAGAGCCCGCAGGATCCACGGGAAACGCGGCCAAGCCTTTCAACGGTAAATGTTCCGGCGGCTCCGTTTATTTCCGTGAAGGGCCCGGAAAGGGCCACAAAGCCATCGGTATAGTCAGGAAGGGCGATAAGATTCTCGCACTTCCGGCCAAAGACGGATGGTGCGAAGCCGCCACCGTCATCAACGGCCGCATCGTCAAGGGCTTTATTTCCTCCAAATACGTAAAGGCAGACGCATGAACGGGTGCAATATGACCGTCCATCGGGACTACGCCAACAAGGCCTGCCCCGGCGAGTGGCTCTATTCGCGCCACGGCAAGATTGCCGCAGAGGTCAACAAACGCCTCGGTGCGAACGACACGAATGTCGGCAGCACCGTCACGGTCACACCTCCTTCCTCATCGGATGAGTGTCCGTGCAGAAAGAAAAAGCCACTGCGGACGAGGACGAAGTTCGTCATCGCCGCAATGGTCAACATTACTTGGTACACGGTCGCGGTGCTTTTCTTAAGCTGGCACGACCACACCGTTCCGAGTGAACTGACGGTCGCGTGGTTCGCTGCATGGACAGCGGAACTCGCCATCCTCGCAGGGATAACAATCAAATCAAAATCCTCCGGTGATGACAACGGCGATGACAACAGCGCCGATGGATAAAGAAAGAGCCGGGGGAAATTATCCCTCGGCTCTTTCTCTTTGCGTGAATGTGAGTGCTACCAGCAGTCCATCGTAAAAATAGACCGTGGAGCAGTTCAAATTCGCGCCATTTGGTGCGGTCGATGGGACTTGCACCCATACGGTCTCCCATACGCCCCTCAAACGTACGCGTCTGCCTGTTCCGCCACGACCGCAATCCGTGACTGCAAGAGCTATTATAAAGGCAAAGGCGCGACTTGTCAACAATTATTTTTTTGTATGCCGAAATGACTTTGATATGTGAAATCAAGCGTTTTTTCGAGCACGGCACGCAGTTTTGATCAAAAAAATAAAAAAAGTAATGCAAAGTCGGCGACAAGGTGAGGCAATCGCACATAAAATAGGGAAAAACCGCCGAAAATTCGTTTTCGACGGTCTGAGCGCGCCTGCGCTTCCTGTCCGTTTTCGTAAGCCTGTTATGCTTTGGGACTGGCGCTTGCCTGTGCGCCGCCGTTGTCTTCGTACGGCAGTATGGTGCCGTTCGGCCGGACATACACTTGCGTTGTGCCGTCGTCAGTGCCTGTCATTGTTATATGATAGACCTGCATGTCCTTGTACAGCGCATGTGTGATGCTTGTAATCTCCGCCTTTGGATACTTCTTGTTGATGGCTGCGACGATGTCGGGGACATCCTTCGGATCGACCACCGTACCGGCCACGAAACCGGAGATCTCATCAGCGCCTGCAGAGGGCGAGCCCGAAGGCGCGACCGTGGGCTCTGCCGACATCGTCGGCGCGGGTGTGAGCGCGGCTGTCGGCGCGGCTGAATGCGTCGGTACCGGGGAGGGCTTTACGGGCGTGTTTGGTGTGCAGCCCGTAACAAGCGCCAAAAGCAGTGATGACATAATCAGAATCGGCAATAACTTTTTCATGAATCTGCCTCCTTGTTTAATTATCGGCATAATTAAAGCCGACGTTCAAGGCTTATTATCCCCATGCACGGTCGGCTTATTCTAAAAGACAATTATTTTTGTTTTATTCTGAAATTGAAAATTTTGACAGAATCTCAAACCTTGGGCTTGCAGATTACAACGATTCTGTCCTTTGAGGTGCCGTACTGTGTGCTCCATTCCCCCGAACAGGTGATGAGAGTCATGCGCGCTTCCCCGTCGAGCGCCAAAAGCTCTTTAGGAAAATCGGCGTAGCTATATACGGCAACGCTCTCGACATAGAAGTAGCGGAATGATCCGTCGGCAAGCTCGATTATGACTTCGTCATTTTCTTTGAAGTCGGCGAGCACGGAAAATGAGCCCTTTTTGCCGCCGTAACGTACATGTCCGTTTATCTGGCTGTTGCCGTCTTCGCCCGGAATGGGGCTGTCCTGATACCATGCGGCTATATCTGCGGCGTCTACGGTTGCGACGCTGTCGTCATCGGAGAGGCCAACGGGCTGAATATCGCACTGTATCTCGAAGCGCGGGAAGTAGATGCGCACGGGGTTCGGAACGGGCGTTGGCACAGGCGTAGGTTCAGTCGTCCGCTCAGGCGTGGCCGATGCGGAAGGCGAAGGCAATGGCGTCGGGGATTCAGATGGTGTCGGCGCCGGCGGCGGATTGTATTGTCCGGGGAACAGTACGTTTTCTTTTATTATCATTATTATGCCCGTAAATATGAGTAATGTACTCACGATGTACAGGCAAATGTTGATAGCTTTATTCTTTTTGCTGAGTTGTTTTTTCATGCTTGAATTATACCATATGCGTTCCGCCGTATCAACAGCGCGAACATTTGAATATATCGCTTAAGTGCGCAAACAGGCAATATATTAACGGCTTGTAAATAATCGCACTTTTTCAAACATAATGTATCGCGGGAATTGACAATATGGTGTATAATAACAAGACGCAGCTGTTTGCGGCTGCCAACATAAGGAGAACTGTATGGCGAATATTAAATTTTTCAATACCGAAAGCTTTCCGCTGGAGATGCACAAGGTATGCACGGTGCAGCAGCTTACTATACCTTCCGTCGAACGAAGGGTTGAGGCGCTGTACGAAACGGGATTCAATTCTTACAGGCTGACGACGGACGATCTTTACCTTGATATGTTGACAGACAGCGGCGTGAATGCGATGAGCAACGAACAGCTTGCTTCCATGCTGCGCGCCGACGAAGCATACGCCGGAAGCGCTACATATAAACGTTTAAGCGCAAAAATAAAGGAGATATTCAATAAAGACTATTTCCTGCCGGTGCATCAGGGCAGGGCGTGCGAAAACATGCTTGCTCGCGGGCTCGTCAAAGAGGGCGACATTATTCCGATGAACTTTTTCTTCGGCTCTACTGTCAACCAGATAAAGCAGTGCGGCGGAACGTTCCGCATAATGCTGTGCGACGAGGGGCTCAAACTCCAGAGCGATGTACCTTTCAAGGGCAATTTCGATCTTGAAAAGCTCGAAAGCTTTTTGAAGGCGGAGCGCGGAAGAGTGCCGTTCATGCGAATTGAGGCGGGAACAAACCTGATAGGCGGCCAGCCGATAGCGCTCGACAATATGCTTGCGGCGGTGCGCCTTTGCAAGGAATACGGCGCTTTGGCGGTGCTCGATGCGAGCCTTTTGCAGGATAATCTCTACTTCATAAAAACGCGCGAGGAAGCGTATAAGAACGCATCGATACGAGAGATTACCCGCAAGCTGGCCGACGCAGTCGACATAATCTACTTTTCTGCGAGAAAGCTTGGATTTGCGCGCGGCGGCGGCATATGTCTCAACGATTCTGAGATATACGAGCGCTTGAAGGCGTTCGTGGCGAGATTCGAGGGTTTCCCGACGTACGGAGGAATGAGCGTGCGTGAAATGGAAGCCATCTGTGTTGGTCTTGACGACACGATGAACGAGGACGTAATATCCCAGGGTCCGCAGATGATTGCTTTCCTTTGCGGCGAACTTCAAAAGCACGGTGTGCCTGTTGTCACGCCTCCGGGCGGACTCGGATGCCATATAGATGCGATGAAGTTTGTGCCTCATATACCGTATGAACAGTATCCTGCGGGGAGCCTTGCGTGCGCCATATATATCGCGAGCGGTTCGAGAGGCATGGAACGCGGCTGCATAGATGAGCCGTGGGAAGACGGAAAGCCTGCGTACGGCGCGATGGAGCTGGTGCGCCTTGCCGTGCCAAGACGCGTCTATACCGTGTCGCAGATGCGCTACATGGCTGACAGGGTTGCGTGGCTGTACGAGCACCGCGACCTCATAGGTGGAATAAAGTTCGAAAGCGAACAGTATAAGAACTTCTTCGACAGGCTGACTGCGGTGAACGATTGGCCGTATAGGCTTGCGGAGCAGTTCAGGCGCGACTTTGTCGATTCGGTTTGATAGGAAGATAATGATTGAGGGCGCTTAAATCGAAACGCCTTTTTTCATGTAAATACGATGAATGGCGCTGAAATAAAAGCGTCTCGGAGCATATTCCGGCAAGCAGCTGGCTTGAATGTCCATTCCTGCCGCTTCTCGTTTGAATCAAAAGAGCTCTCCGCAAACAAACTGTTTGAGTCTGTGTTGAGCGGGAAAAACGCACCGCTTTATTAAAACAACGCGCGTGGGGATAATAATACATGAGAGCCGCGGCCTTGAAGGAGTGCGATATGCTTGCTTTGAACGCAGCCGTTGCATGAGTTTTCGGGAAAGGCGGCGAGCATAGCGGTCATATATTGTACAGATGACATGCCTGTCGTGTTCGAGCGGTTTGAAAACATGATCAGCGCGTAAAGAAAAAGCTCCAAGACGGCAATCGCCGATCGTTGGAGCTTCTTGAATTATGAGTAAATTATTTTCCCTTGCCGAAGAAACCGCCGAATATGGACGTCAGGAATTCGAGCACGCTGCGCCAGATTTTGGCAAACCACGAAGATACCGATGAAAGCTTATCGACGGTATCAAGCCAGCCGAGCAGGCGGCTCTGCAGATTCTCAACGTCGAGGTTTTGAAGCGTGCGGCAGAGAGTTAAAAGCTGCTCTACTTGACTGTCGGTGACGGAGATGTTGCATTGCGCGGCGATACGCCTGATTTCGGCACGAACCTCATCGTCGGTCATGCTTTTAATGTTGTTAAGAATCTTTTTAAGCTCGTTTATGAGACGCGTAGCCTCTTCGCTGCCTATGAACTCGGCGAGCTCGCCTGTCGTTATAAGCTCTTCCGCAGCGGCGGCCTTAGCGTTTTCATCGAGCTTTTCACCCGTGATGTCCTCATATGCCTTGTAGATGCCCGTGAGCGCCGCAGTGCCCGAAAGCGGATAAGGAGCGCTTACCTTTACGGAAGCGTCGGCAATGCCTGCGGTTATCATGGCGTTTATGTACATTTGCTCGGTGCACCAGTTGATGTTGTTTGTTTCGACTTTGATGCCCGAACCTGCGTCAAGTACCGTGATGTAGACGCAGGAGAGTGCTACGCGGCCGAGACGCTCATCGGGAATAAGCCCTTCAAGATATGAGCGCTCTTCCGAGTTTGTTACGGTTAGCTCCTTTATCGTGCCGCGCTCGACGCCGAAGAATTCGTATATCGATGCGCGTTGGGCATCCGAAAGATCGGCTCCCATTGTTATTCTTTGTTCTCCGGGAGCTATTGTTGCGGCCATTGCGGCGGGCATGATAAGACAAACGCCGAAGAGAGCCGCAAGTATAAGGCTGATGGTTTTTTTCATGGTTTTGTGACTCCTTTTGGTTTTGATAAATTACGCTCGTTATTAAATAAG
>JABLTK010038143.1_pt1 | contig 21476 bp, 21 predicted proteins | sample 7160131 | NCBI WGS metagenome assembly JABLTK01 (sample SAMN14651221, study PRJNA627086) | human gut metagenome | isolation source: feces | host: Homo sapiens
AGGATCAAATCCACCACCAATGATACCACCAAGTTCCTTTTTAACCTTAGTAGCTAAATTCTTATCATTAAGTTCTCCATCTTCTTCTGTCCATTCTTTTTTAACTTTTTCACCTATTAACTCTTTAACTCTATCAAACCCAGCAATAAGTGTTTCATGTAAATTATCAAATGTTTTTTCTATAAGCTCTTCTTCACTTATACCTTCATTTTCACTCTTTAATCTATTATACCAATAATTATAAACAGCATCTCCATATAATTCCTTAGAAATTCTTTCTTCAATATTATGAGGAAGAGGTTTTCCATACCAAGAAGCCGCCTTATCAAATACAAGATCTGTAACAACTCTTGGACAATCTAAATATGTTTTTCCATCATCAGCCTTTACTCTTGGAGAAAATGGTATACCTTTTGTATCCATAATTACTTCAAATTCACTAACCATATCACATACTTTGTTAGTGTTAGTAACTACTATTTCATAAGCTAAGTCTTTATCTAAGAAATCAAAATCTTTTAACATTTCATCAGTAGTTCTAAAATGTTGAGATGGTATATTAGTAATATTACTTTTAGCAAGTGGATGCCTTCCTCCACCTGGTACTTTTTGATTAACTATAATCTCTCTATATATTTTATCTTCTCTTGTAAAATGATGTACATCACCAGTAGCAACAATAATTTTACCAGCACTCTTAGTAGCATCAATTACCTTTTTAATATGAGCTTTCAATTCAAAAATATTAGCAAAGTCTCCTGTTTGAATTAAATGATCATATACTTCTGGTGGTTGTACTTCAACATAATCATAAAAATTAATTATATTAGTAAGTTCTTCACCATCTTTACTTCTTGCTTCAATAAATACTTCACTTTCATAACAACCACTACCAATAAGTAAACCTTCTCTTAATTCATTAAGTTTACTTCTTAATATTCTAGGTGTTTTATATAAATATGTTGTATTAGCAAGAGATATTATTTTAAATAAATTTTTAAGACCAGTTCTATTTAAAGCAATTGCATTAAAATGGAATGTTCTACCAAATTTATGTATTTCACCCTTTGGAACTAAATTCTCAAGTGAATTAATTGTTTCATAATTCTGACCAATTAATTTTTGTAACATCTTATGAAAAACAAGAGCTGTTCCTTCTGCATCATAATCTGCTCTATGGTGACTTTCTTCATCAAATGGTACATTATATCTTTTAACAAGTGCTGACAAACTATGTCTTGCAAATCCTTGATCAAGTGCTCTTGATAATTCAAGAGTATCTATAACAGTATTCTTAAATTCACCTAAATCATATTTTTTCATTGCCATTTCAATAAATGATATATCGAATTTGGCATTATGAGCAACCATAGGTGCATCTTTAACCCAATCTAAGAATTCTTTTGTTACAGTTCCTTCATCACTAGCATCTTTTACCATTTCATCAGTAATAAATGTTAACTCTGTTATCTTATCTGGAATATGTCTTCCTGGATTAATAAATTTATCGAATCTATCTGTAATAACACCATCTTTTATTTTAACAGCTCCAATTTCAATCATCTGATCTCCATTAGCAGCATTAAAACCTGTTGTCTCTGTATCATAAACTACAAATTCTGTTCCCTCAAGTGGAAGATCAGTTCCTTTAACAACTATTTTAACAGTATCATCAACAAGAGTAAGTTCTGTACCATAAAGTCCTTTAAATATTGGTGGATTAGAAACCGCTTCTTCTGCTTTTGCAATTTCAGCATTTAATTCAACTTTTTCAGACTCACTCATCTCATCATTAAGCTTTTCTTTTAATGCATCAAGATTTTCTTTAACTTTCTTTTTAACACCTTTATTGTAACCTTTAATAATTTGATAAGCAATTGGAAATGCTTGACAACCATTATGATCAGTTATAGCAACTCCCCTATATCCCATATCAATAGTTCTACTTACAAGTTCACAAGTATGAGCTCCAAGATCAAGTCTAGTAAGACCATCCATTTGACTCATCATAGTATGAGCATGTAATTCTACTCTCTTAATAGGAGCATCATCTACTATTTTATTTTCAGTTTTTTCATAAGTTTCTATATCATTTATACCAAACTCATAATCATTACTTCTTGTATTATATTTAATAGTACCTTTAAATTTATACCATTTATCTTTCTTTATATTTGAAAGCAAATAATCGAATTCTTCTTGCTTCTTAGTAAATATATTAGCAATAATACTATCAGTATAATCAGTTATTTTAAGTGTTATAATGAACCATCCACTTTGAGTACTTTTAGAATCAATACCGAACACCTTAGCAATAAGTACAACTTTATCTTCGGCAGCAATAAGATTTTTTATTTGAGATGCTTCACCAACAATAGGACTACCTTTAATAGTAGTTCTAGTTTTCTTACTTTTAACTTCATCTCTTACTTCAGCTAAAGATTCTCTAAACTTTTCTCTTTCTTTTTCATTAATAGTTGCTTTAATGCTGATATCATCAAATCCCATATCACTTAAAAAGACTTCCATCTTATCAACCAATTCTTCGATTTTATTCTTTTCAGCTGTATTTAATACTTCAATATCAACAGTATTATTATCAAATACCATTTTATCTTTTTTTACACACTCAAGCATTGGACAAGATTTAACTAATATATCAAAATAATATAAGAAATATTCTTTAAAATATTTATCATTATCCTTAATAATAAATTTATATCTTATTTTATCTACCCCATCAAGTGAAGTACCCTTCTGATAAAGTTCATGAAACATCTCTATTGGAAATAAAAAATCATTAAGAATAACTATTGTCATTTTATTAGTTTTTTTATTTAAAAGTACTTCTTTTAATTCTGCATTCTCTAAATACTTAGTGAAATCTTCATTTAATTTAATTGAATTTGCTAATTTTAAGAGTCTTATATCTTTCACTTCATACCTCACCAATATCAATTATACATATTAAAAAAAATTATATCAATAAATGTTGACATAATTTTTATTTTTTATTTTTTAACTCCCTCTAAAAATATTTTTTTAGAGAAACCTCCTCGTTTATTTTTCTTTTTTTCTTTCTCTATAATAATATTATCAAGAGTTTTATTTTGAAGGTTTGCAATTGATTCCATTACTTCTAACATATCAGCAAGTTCTTCAATAATGTCTTCTCCACTAGCATTAACAACCTCATCATATTCTTCATTTAATTTTTTAATAAGTTCACTTCTATATTCTTCATCATTAAGAATTCTAGTGATTGGTTCTTCACCATTACCCTCTATTATTTCAGGTATTCTATCTCTTACTAATTTATTATATTTTGGCATATTTTATTCCTCCTTAAATTCACTACTATGCTCATCAAAAAATTTTTTATATATTTTAACATTCTCTAATTCAGTCCATTTTCTAGTTATAACAGGAATAGTATCTAAATCATAAATTACTGCATCCTTCATTGAAAGAAAAAATGGTGAATGTGTTGAAATAATAAACTGACAATTATAAAATCTAACAGAATCCTCTATAAATTTCATAAGTTTGATTTGATTTTCTGCACTCAAACTATTTTCTGGTTCATCTAAGATATAAATACTATCATCTTCTATTTCTTTTTCCCAAAACATTAAAGCAGACTCTCCATTAGATGATTCAATTATAATATTATTAACAAGTCTATCTCTTACATATTTAGACATAGTTTTTCTTTTAGAATCAATACTATCTCTAAGATTCTCAAAATCTTCAAAACTAAGGCTATTATTACTATATTTATTTTCTAAAAATTCTTTACTTAGTTTTTCTTTTCTACGATTAATATGAGAATTAATACTTCTTATATCAAGTAAATAGTCAAAAACATCATCACTATTAATAGTTTTTATTGAGATAGGTTGTTCAATTCCCATCTCATATGATGTATATTTAACATATATATTAAAATATGATCCTTTATCTATCTCAGTTTTTCTATTAGAATTTAATTTTTCAGATATAATATTTAAAATAGTACTTTTGCCACTACCATTACCACCATAAAAACAAGTAATACTACCAAATTTTATATTTTTTAACCTTCTACTACTAAATATATTAAGAGGATAATAATTATTATATATATTTCTCGTATCACTACCAAGAACATAATCATTTTCTTCTTTTTCATCAAGTAAAGTAAAACTCTTTAAATATATCATATCTTTCACCACTATCATTGTATCTTACAAACAATAGTTTGTCAATTGGTATTTAAAAAAACAGATTATTATTTTTTATAATCTGTTATATCTTCATATTTAAACATTTGATTAAATGCTTTCTTAATAAAGCTTTGACTTTTATATACATCTATCATTTCCAGCTTTTTATGATATGTATAATTATCAAGTAAACCTTTATTATCTCTCTTTTTCTTTATATTCTTCTTAGAATAATAAGTACCAAAGTATTTTAAATTTCCAACTGGATTCTCTTCATATATTTTAGTAACAATTTTATTAGTCATTTTATGATGTATATGACCATATTCACCTGCTTTATTATGAGTAACTATATTTTTCCATTCTTTTTTATGAATAATATAATCAAGTTCCTTTTTAAGTTTTTTCTTATTCTTCTTCCAGTCACTTCTCTTACCATTCACTTTATCAGGATGTTTTAAAAACAGAACCTCATCTTCACTTATATCAAGAGCACTCTCAATTTCTTTATCTCTTATTCTTTTATTACCACAAGTAACACATACTACTAAATACTTATCCTTAATAAGATATGAAGAACCCCATAAAGTTTCATCATCAGGATGAGCAACTATCATTAAATTATCTACTTTATCCCAACCATTAAAATTATTTAGACTATGAGGAAAAAAGTATTTATTAACAATAAATACAAATATAAGATCAATAACAATTATTAGTATTAAAATATATCTTCTACTCATACACTCTCTCCCTAGCCATAGATTATACCACTATAATTAAAACTAGTAAATTACTTTTTGTTCATTATCATATCAATATACATAGAATAAACATTATCAATAACAGTATCCCAATTAACATATAAATCTCTATATGCATTTTCACATACTTCTTTATATAATTTTTTATTATCAAGTATCTCTATTATTTTATTAGCATAATCTTTTACACTATATTTAGATAAATATCCATTAACATTATTAGTAATCGTAGCACTAGTAGCAGTATTCTCTAAAAATACTGTTGGAGTCTTCTGGCTAGCCGCTTCTATTTGAACAATAGATGAAGCATCATATACAGATGGAAAAAGCATTAAATTAGCTCTACTATAATAATATGCAAGAAGATTCCTATCAGTTACTTTACCACACATTATTATTTCATTATTCATATCTAAATCATTAATCTTATCTTTTAATCTCTCCTCATCTTGACCAGTACCTACAAATAGCATCTTAAACTTTAATTTTGGTTTTAACTCTTTTAATAATTTTAATGAATCAACTATAAAAAATATATTTTTTAATGTATTAATTCTACCTACAAATAGAAAAACCACATCACTGCTCTTAATATTATATTTTTGATTAATATAATTATTTGCAAGTTTTATATCTTTTACAAGTTCCATTTCAGTAGCATTATTAAGTACAAGTGGTAACTTTTTACAATGATAATCTTCATAATATATTCTAGCTACTTCACTATTAACAGCAAAACATTGATCACACTTATCAAAAACTTTAATTGCATTATGATTTAATATATTAGCAATTCTTTCAACTTTTACAGCTCACATAAAATCTTGCTTATATTGACTATGCATAGTTGCTACACAAGGTATATGATGTTTTTTAGCATATCTAACTCCTTCTTTTCCAAGAGTAAATGGAGAATTAATATGAACTATATCAAGTTTATAATTATCTAAAATCTTTTTAAATTTTCTATCTAATTTAGGAATTGGTAAACTATAATCCCAAAAGAAAGTCTTCAATGAATAACACCTAACTACTTTATATGGAAAAACAGAGTCATCATATTCTACACCACTATATCCTGGAGCAAATACAACAACATTGGCATATTTTATTAACCTCTTAGCATAATTATGTACAACCATAATTACTCCATCAGCCATAGGAAAAAAAGTATCAATAAATATTCCAATTGTAATCTTTTTTTTCATAAATTCACCTTTTCAATAAAATAGGACTACTTATAAAAGCAGTCCATATTTTTAATAATTATATTTTATTATTAATTAGTGTGTTTCTTTAAAACACATACAGTTGATAAACATAATAATGAACCTACTAGCATAATAACATAAGTATAAATATTATCGCCAGTTTGTGGGTTAATGTTTTTAGGAGTATAGTAAGTAGTTACTTCAAATGTTGAAAAACTTGATGTTTCAATTGTAACATATTTTTTACCATCAGCATTTTTCATAATTTGATATTCTTTTTCATCAATTACTTTTCCATCATCACCAATATGTGCAACTTTAACATGAGTATCTTTTACACTTGATGGGATTGGTAAATTAAATTTAACAGTTCCATTAATTGCATCATTAGGAATTACCATATAATCATTACCATTAATAGTATACATTGGTTTAACTTCATAAGCAATTTTTGATGTTTTTTCATCATATTTAGTTAACTTAATATCAAAATTAACTTCAATTAAAGTTGTTGTATCAGTAAGTTGTAATTTTTCTTCATCTATAGATTTAGCAAGACCACTATTTCTATTATCTAATGTAGTATTAATAAGTTCTTTTGCAAGATCAGCATTAATACTAGAATCAACTGTAATATCTTTAGCAACTTCAACTATATTTGCATCTTTATCTAAACATCTAGCAGTATCTAATGCAACAGTTACAGCACCCTCTGGCATAACAAATGAATCATCTTTTACAGTAACTGTGTTTCCATTTTCATCTTTTACTGTAATACCTTTTACATAATATCCAGTATCAACTTTTGTAACGATCTTAACAGTTTGGCCAGAATCAGCACTATAACTATTTGCTACTCCATTAACAGTAAATGTAGCACTAGCTCCTTCAACATCTAAATAATTAATATTAGAAATAACATATTTAGCATCACTTAATTTAATTAATTTATAATTTTTAGGAATGTATTTTTCAATTGTATTAGTTTGGAAAGTTCCAGCTTTTGCAACAACAGAATCATTATCTTGGAAAACCATATCTCCAACAAAATTTCCACCATAAATTGCTAATTTTTCTAATGAATTGGCTCCTTCTTGAGCTGGATAATGATAAATACTATTTCCCTTTTTACTCGTGATATCAGCATTTCTTATTGAAATAATCATATTTCCAAAGTAACCAGTATTAGATTCTAATTGAATAGCAGCTCCAATACCATTAATACCATTGCCATATCCTTCAGCTTTACCAGGTTCAGCAGTAGCAATAAAAGTACCACCAGAAATATTTAAATTACCACTCTTAGCTCCAAGTGATCCATTAATACCTTCGTAAGTACCACCAACTATATTCCAAATACCAGCACCAGCAGCATATAATGGAAATCCATTTGAACCAGTTGCTGTAACTTTAGTTGTCTTACTTAAATTAATAACTGGTGCATTAATGATTGTTCCATCATTTTTAATATTACCTTGAATTGTAATACCACCAGCTTGATCACCAGAACTAATGATTCTACCATCAAAATTAACAATAACTCCATAAGCTTTTTTGCTAGTATCCCAAACAGCTAATCCCCATTGTGTAGTTTCAATAACAACATCAGAACCAACATTTAATGTAGAGTAAGCAACATCACTCTTATTTGTAGAACCTTCTACATAAATAGTAGCGCCTACACTAGCTAAATCTCTAGTATCTTTTATTGTTCCTTTCCCAGTAATTTCTAATGAACCTTTTAGTAAATCAATATACTTATTAGCAGTAATTGTTTTGCCATTAAGATTTAATATAATATCATTACCATTTACTTCAAGAGCTTTATCTAATGTTATATTGTCTTGAAGAACAACTGTATTATTTCCTTTAACAGCTGCGAGTAATTCTTCACTGTTCTTTACATTAATAGTTTCTGCATTAGTAATTACTGGAACTATTGCAAGAACTGAAATAACTAATGTAAAGATTAACTTCTTAACTTTTTCCATATTTTCCTCTCCTATCTTATAAATATAGTATAGTTCTTTAAAATAATAAAAGCAACCTGTTTAGATCATTTTAATATTAAAAGTGTAAAATTGTACACAAAAAAATCACACATATTTATGTGTGATTTTAAAAACTATTTTTTATCTCTTTCCTTCATAGTTGGGAATAGTATTACATCTCTAATACTTGCTGATTCAGTAAAGAACATAACAAGTCTATCAATACCATAACCAATACCACCAGCAGGAGGCATTCCATATTCAAGTGCCTCAATGAAGTCCATATCTATATCATTAGCTTCATCATTTCCAAGTTCTTTTTCTTTTAATTGATCTTCAAATCTTTCTAATTGATCAATTGGATCATTAAGTTCAGTATATGCATTAGCAAACTCTTTACCACCAATGAATAACTCAAATCTATCTACAAATCTTGGATCTTCAGGATTTCTCTTAGTAAGTGGACTTATTTCAACTGGATGTCCATATAAGAATGTTGGTTGAATTAAAGTTTCTTCAACATATTTTTCAAAGAATAAATTAATAATATGACCAACATTATGTTGATGTTCTTCTACTTCAATATCATGTTCTTTAGCTAGCTTTAATGCTTCTTCAACTGTCATTTCTTTCTTAAAATCAATACCAGTTTGTTCTTTTATAGCATCAACCATACTAACTCTCTTCCAAGTTCCATCTAAATTAATTTCATTACCATTCCAGTTAAATGTATATTTACCAAAAATATCTTTAGCAATAGTCTTAAACATACTTTCAGTCATTTCCATCATACCTTCAAGATTAGAATAAGCAAGGTAAGCTTCCATTAATGTAAATTCAGGATTATGCATTGGATCCATTCCTTCATTTCTAAATGTTCTACCAATTTCATAAACAGCTTCCATACCACCAACTAATAATCTCTTTAATGGTAATTCAAGTGCTATTCTTAAATACATATCCATATCTTGTGTATTATGATGAGTAATAAATGGTCTTGCTGATGCTCCTGTTAAAAGAGTATTTAAAATTGGAGTTTCAACTTCTGTAAAACCTCTTCCATCCATAAATTTTTGAATACATCTAATAATTCTAGGTCTAGTAAATGCTACTCTCTTAGAATCATCATTCATAATTAGATCAACATATCTTCTTCTATATCTTTCTTCAATATCAGTAAGTCCATGGAACTTTTCTGGTAATGGTTTTAATGCCTTAACAAGTGGTGTGTATTTTAAACACTTAATAGTTAGCTCGCCTGTTTTAGTTTTCATTATTTTACCATAAACACCTACTATATCACCAATATCAGCACTCTTAAATAAATTATATGAGTCTTCCCCAATATCATTTATTGAAATATATATTTGAATTGGACCAGTCTTATCTTTAAGAGAGAAGAATGAAGCTTTACCCATCTTTCTAATGAACATAATTCTACCAGCAACAGTAGCTGTATCATCCATATTTTCGAATTCTTCATGATCAACATCTTTATACTTTTCCTTTAAATCAGTAGCAAAACTATCTCTATCAAATCTACTACCAAAAGGATCCATACCAAGACTTCTTATTTTTTCCATTTTTTCTCTACGAACAAGTTCTTGTTCTGTAAATTGTCTTTCCATTTTTTCACTTCCTTTTCTATAATTTTATATTAGAATTCATAGAATTTACATAACACATAAATCTATCAAGAAATGCAAATTCAAGATTCTTATCTTTCTCTTTTTCTTCACTGTATATTTCTTTTAATATACTAATTGCAGAATCATCACCATGAGTAGTAATCCTAGATATTTTATCTTTATCTACCCCAACTCCACTTTTAGTATGCATATTAAATGTTTCAGTATAGTTTTTACTAGTTACATATCCTAAATACATTCTATTAATAAACTCTTCTTTTTCATGAGATTTAGCTTCATCAATATCAAACGGATCATAATCTTTATCACTAATATCAAGCTTTAATACTATATTAGATTTCATAAAATTCAACATCCAAGATAAAGCATAATTAATATTATCTTCTGTATAATATAATAAATTAGTAAAGTCTTCCCTAAATTTTCTTTTTAAATCCATTCTTTCTTCTTCACCAATGTCTTTATATTTAAGAACTGAATCATATAAACTAGCTCTATAAATAAACCAGTTAATCCACACATCACATATTCTAAGAAAACCTATGTTACCCATTGAAAAAAATACTTTTTGAGTGATTTCTATGCCTCTTGCATTATTACCAATAGAAGGTATAAGTCCATTTGAACTTATACTTTCATAATTACTTCTATTAGTAAAATGATAAAAAGCTTTTTCACCATCAAATTCATTTAAATCAATAGTTTTCACTAGTCACGAACCTTAATATGAGTTTCTCTTAATTGTTTTTCAAACACTTCATTTGGACATCCCATTAAAGCATCAGCCCCGTTAGCAGCCATAGGGAACGCTACCATTTCTCTTATATTTTCCTCATCTTTAAGTAACATAAGAATTCTATCAAGTCCTGGAGCCATACCAGCATGAGGTGGAGCTCCAAATTGAAATGCTTGATATAAAGATGGGAATTTACTTTCAACTACACTTTCGTCATAACCAGCTATTTCAAATGCTTTTTTAAGAATTACTGGACTATAATTTCTTTCTCCACCACTAGCCATTTCAAGACCATTACAAACAAAATCATATTGACAAGCAACAATATCACCTGGATTTTTATTAAGTAAAGCATCAAGACCACCATTTGGCATACTAAATGGATTGTGTGTAAAATCCCATTTATTATCTTCTTCATTCCATTCATAGAATGGGAAATCAACAATAATACAAAATTCATATTTATTTTTATCAATTAGATTAAGTTCATTACCAAGCTTAATTCTTAAAGAACCACAAAGTTTATCAAACTTTTCTCCCTTAGTTCCACAAACTATAACAACAGTGTTACCATTTTCAAGTTTTAATGTTTGAACTAATTTTTCTTTTTCACCATCACTGAATAACTTAGCCATTGAACCAGTAATTTCATTATTATATTTAATAAATCCAAGTGAACTAGCACCTAAATTCTTATATTCTTCTTCAAGTTTTTTATAGAAACTATTAGATTTATCATTTTCTGGTAAAACCATACATTTAATTTCTTTATCTTTAAATACAACACTTTCATTATTAGATAATAGTTCACTAATATTAATAATTTCAAATGGTATTCTTAAATCTGGCTTATCACTACCATATTTTTCCATTGCTTCTTTAAATGGTATTCTTCTAAATGGTACACTTGATACTTCTTTGTTACCAAATTTTTTAAATACATCATAGAATACCCTTTGTCCGACAAGGAATACATCTTCTTGAGTAGCAAATGACATTTCAAAGTCTAATTGATAAAATTCGCCATATAATCTATCACTTCTTGGATCCTCATCTCTAAAACAAGGTGCGATTTGGAAATATCTATCAAAACCACTACACATTAATAATTGTTTAAATATTTGTGGTGCTTGTGGTAAAGCATAGAATTTACCTTTAAACTTTCTACTTGGAACAATAAAATCTCTTGCTCCCTCTGGACTAGATGCGGTTAGTATTGGAGTTTGAATTTCAGTAAATTTCATATCTTTCATTGTATATCTTATAAAATCAATAACTTCTGTTCTAAATCTAATACCATCATGAACACTTTTATTTCTAAGATCTAAATAACGGTATTTAAGTCTTGTTTCTTCACTAGACATTTTACTATTTTTAACTTCAAATGGAAGTGTTTTATAAACATCACCAAGTACTTCTAATTCTTCAATTTCAATTTCAATTTCACCAGTTTTCATATTTTTATTAACCATATCTGGTGTTCTTGCAACTACCTTACCTAAAACAGTAACAGTACTTTCACGATTAAGATGACTATATTCAGTATTCTCACTTATTAATTGTACAATACCAGTTTCATCTCTTAAAGCAATAAATACTAGACTTCCTAAATTTCTAACATTTTCAATCCATCCAGCAACTCTTACTTCTTTGTTTTCATATTCTTTTGTTACCTCACCACAATATATATCTCTATATTTGTTAGCCATATAAATTCCTCCTTATAAATAAAAAAGAATCTACTCGTAAGAGCGATTTTGTTCGCTGTACCATCTTACTTCATAGATTCATTATTTCTACCTTTTAGTCTTTATAGCAGACATGCATATTAGCTCCAGAAATTGTCACAATCTTTTATTCATTATTTATCTATTATTAGTTTCCACCAACCACTAACTCTCTATTAAGGAAGATAAATAACTACTATTTTCCTTCATTGCTTATGAGTAGATTATAGTTTATTCATATATTTTTGTCAATATTTTTTAATTAAATATTTATTTAATCTTTCATTTTTAATATCTAAATACTTTTAGAACTTTTACCAAATCTTAAAACATATTCTACTTCTTTTGGACTATCAAGTACTGCAAAAGTATCAATATCATATATTGGCACATCATATCCATACTCACTAAGAGCATAATTAAGTATATCCAAGTCATCCATAATTCTTGCTATTTTCTTAATAGAATTCTCATCATTTTCTCTTACCATATGCACTGGATAAGTAAGCCCACTCATATATTCAAGTGGAACTCTATCTTTTACTTGAACTTCATCTGGCATATCGCTAAATCTTTTATCTTTAGAAAGACCTAGTTTTTTCATTTTTATATAATCTTTAGCAGTCATACGAGATGGTGCCTTAACAATAACAGGATCAATAACTTCAAACTCACCTTGTGGAAACATTAATGAAACTGAATATCTAACATAAGTATTGTAAGCATTAAAATTTTGCTTTGCTTTTGCCATCACATACCTTCTTGTATAATCACATAAAGATACATAATCAACTCCATTAAATCCTTCATTAGAAATAGTTCTTTGAAGTTTACTAGAAAGAAGAGCTCTACACTTCAATATTTTACAAAGTATTTCATATGTTTCATATGTTTCTAAATAAAAAGCATTTGTTGGACAAATTCCATGTAAATATATATCTTCTTTCAAAACCCCATCCCCATTCTATTTCTTTAATTTATTAATATATCTATTAACCCTAACAGCCCATTTTGGATCACTTGCATACTTAGGTCCAATTTGTTCTGTGGTAGTTAATCCCTTCTTATAATACGAATTTAATTTATTTATAGCAAACTTAATTCCATCTTCAATAGAATTAAATTTTCTATAGCTTCCTCCATTACAACCAGGTTTTCCTTTATTACCACCTACATTATTACAAACCCTAGTAAGATAACTACAAGTCCAATAGCAACCAGTTTCTTGAAGCATAACTCCAGTAGCTAAATATGGATCCATTCCTACTTCAATTGAATACTTAGCAATAAATTCACCTTTACCTTTTAATGTTGAGTTTAAATATCTATTTAACTTAGTAGCTATTTCATCTACTGTTTCACCATTAAAAGTATTTAACTTTTCATATTCTTCTTTCTCACTTTCAAAGTGTTTAATACTTAAGTTAATATGACTATCTAAATAATCATGATTAACTTCTATATCTTTATTACCACTAAATATATTAGCAAATATACTTAAGGTGATAAATAATTTACTTAATATCATATAATTTTTATTCACTCCTCATTTTAAGCAAGCGAGACTTATTATATCATATTTATAAACATATTTCAAATTGTAGTAAATTTATACAAAAAAATAACAATTAAAAAACTTCTTTAAGAAGTTTTATTAAATTATTAATCATCATAAGGATAACAGAATTCTACTCTTCTTTCACAAGTACTATTTTCACATTTTACTTTTCTATTTCCATCATCATCAACAGAAGAATACTTTACATAATCATCACAACTAAATTTATCACTTTTTACTAAAGAAACAGAATTAGTCTTATAATTAATATTATATTTTTGTTCATAATATTGATCTGGAAGTATTTGATCATAAATAAATCCACTACAAGTACCATTACTTGAAGGCAAACATATTTCGTTTAATGTTACATCTTTTTCTAAACTAACAACATACACTACAGGTATAATATCACATTGACAAGCCATAGTTACAAATACATAATTATTATATTTTTGAAGAGAATATAATATATTATTATCTCCTGTATAAAAAGAATCAATATCGTTAGTAGTTTCAAAATAAGTATAACCATTTTTATAATATATTTTTAATGTATAATTATTAACTTTTATATCATAAGTAACTAGTTCTTCCTCATTATAAGTTTCTTCAATATTTATTTTCTTATTATCTTTAAGTTCAATTGTAACTGTTTTTTCTTTTTTATCAGTTTCTTCATTTTCTTTTTCATTAATAGTTTTATTATTACATTGTACACAATTATTAACTACATTATTTCTATCTTTATTACTATAAATTATATATCCAACTAGTGCAATTACAATAACAAATAAGCTGACAATAATCCCAATATAAACACCCTCGTTTTTCATGCACACCTCTCTATTAAATATATAATATCAAATTAAAAGAAGTATTTCTACCTCTATTTAACATTAAATATACTTAATATGTCTTTGCCAGCATAACTAGTTGGAAGTTTACCATCCCATTTATTAATAAATTCTTTTGCTATTAAGTTATCAGTAAGAGATTGTTTTAATAAATCATTTGCTTTTTTAGTAGCTTCTGCTTCAACAAGTTTACTTTCAGCATCAAGTCTAGCTTTTTCAAGCTTTTGTTCTGCAACTTGTTTATCTTCAATTGCTTTACTATATTCTTCACTAAAACTTAAATTAGTTATATTAAAGTTATCAATAGTGATACCATATTTTTCTACTTTCTTTTGTAAATCTTCTAAACAATTATTTGATACTTCTGCTCTTGATGTTATTACTTCAGCAGCAGTATATTTAGCAATAGTAGCTTTAATACTTTCTTTAATTGCTGGTTCTAAAATAGTAGCTTCATAATTATTACCAACTGTTCTATATAAATAAGTTGCTTTATCACTATTAATTCTATAATTAACAGCTAAAGTAGTTTGAATAGTTTGTAAATCTTTACTAGAACTTTCTGTATTTATTTCTAATTTTTGAACCTTTATATTAACAGTAACAATATCTTCAATATAAGGTATTTTTAAATTTAATCCTTCATCAAGTTTAGTATTAACTATTTTACCAAATCTAACTTTAAGACCTACTTCACCACTTTTAATAGTTTGAAAACTACTTAATATTGTTATTAAAACAAAAAGTCCAATAACTCCATAAATAACTATTTTTTTAACATTTTTCTTATCCATTTGATACCTCCCATTTTTCATTTTAAATTCCTTCTTAAACATATATCCTCCAAATTAGTTATTTATTATAGCATAAAAACTATTCACTTAAAATAGTTTTATTAATAACATTTAAATCATTATCAAATTCATAAATATATGGAACACCAGTAGGTATTTCAACACTCATAATATCTTCATCACTAATATTTTCAATATACTTAATAATACTTCTAATACTATTACCATGAGCAACAATCAAAACATTCTCACCATTTAATAAATGTTTTTTAATTTCACTATTATAATATGGTAAAACTCTATTTAAAGTATCCTTTAAACATTCAGTTAAAGGTAATTCTTCCTTACTTAAATTCTTATATTTTGGATCATTACCAGGATATCTTGGATCATCATAAGTAAGTTCTGGTGGTCTTACATCATAACTTCTTCTCCATATATGTACTTGTTCTTCACCATATTTCTTCTTAGTTTCATCTTTATTTAATCCTTGTAAAGCACCATAATGTCTTTCATTTAATCTATAACTATAATAAACTGGAACAGATAAATTCATTTCCTTTAACACTAAATCAAGAGTCTTATTTGCTCTTAAAAGCACACTACTAAAAGCTACTGAAAAAGTAATATTATTTTTAAGTAATATTTTACCAGCATTAATAGCTTCTTCTACACCCTTTTTAGATAAATCTACATCAGTCCATCCAGTAAATCTATTTTCCATGTTCCAAAGACTTTCACCATGTCTTAATAATATTAATTTCATATATTCTCCTTAATTATACTTTTCATTCATTTCTCTTTCTAATTTATCTCTCTTAGTAACTAAACTATAATATTTTTTCATTGAAGAAGATCTTCCAGAAGAACAAAAACCACTATCTAAGCAAAGCTTATAACTACTTATCTCGCTTTCTTTTCCTGAAATAGAATCCTTTAATTCTTTTATATCATTTTCATAAGCATTATATTTTTTACTAAACCCATTTTTCATAAATTCATTATGTTGTTTTAATTCTAAATCATTTATTTTATCCCTAGTAGGTTTTACTTCCTCTTTTAATTTATCATATTCACTTTTTAAGATTTTATATTCTTCATCAATTTTAACTTGTAAATCATTTATTTCAGTTTGATATTCTTCTTTAGTTTTATATTTTTCCTCAGTTTTACTATTTTGTTCATTAAATTCATGAACAATTCCATATATCATAGAACCAAATGCTATAGCAAATATAACAATTACTATTATACCTGTAATAGTAAATACTCTCATTTCTTTATTTTTTTCTCTCTTTTGTTTTTTAATAGCATTTTTCTTATCTTTATCACTAAACTTACTTATATAATTTTCGTATTTAGATTTATATTTAGATAATTCTTTTTCATCAACTAAATTCTTATATTTATCATAATAAGTTTCATATAATGGATCATATTCTTCATTAGTAAAATCCTTTGTTATTGCTCTAAGCATACCAATCCATACTTCTTTATTATCAGTATATCTTTCTGATAAACTTTTATATGTTCTATAAGCTTTATCATATTCTTTAAATTTCAAATTAGCTAAAGCATTTTTAAACTCTTGTTCTTCTGATATCTCACCAACACCTAAAATTTTAACCTTTTTAACTTCATCATCAATTAAAATCTTATTACCACAAAACTCACAATTCATTTCTTTATTAGCTTTGTCAACTTTCATTATTGCCTTACATTTAGGACAAGTTACTTCAATTAATTTCATTCTTTTTTACCTATTTGTTAATACATTAACACTACCACTTACATTTTCAATTTCAATAATAGTGTTTCCATTATTATTAACGATTTTCCTTTCATTATTTATTTTAATTGTACCAAAGACATTATCATTATTAAATTTATAATCATCTCCAATTAGATTTAAATTAATTTCATTTTTTCCAGTAAGTAAACTATTAATATTAGCACTACCACTTATTATATCAAGTTCTAGATTTTTAATAATACTACTCTCTATTTCTATTTTACCACGAACAGAATCAATTTAACAATCATTAATAATTGTTATATCAATTACTGGACTTAAATCTGGAAAATAATTAATTAAATTTATCATATCCTTACATCTATGATAATTCATCATTTTATCTCTATCATTTTCTAAAACTAACATAATTCACCTATAAAACATATAAATATATTGCAAAATAATGGCATATAGAAGCAGCTATACAAAAGAAATGAAATACAGAATGCATATATTTCTTTTTAGAACCAACTGCATATAAAATAGATCCAACAGAATATATAAGTCCTCCAGCAATTATTAAAATTAATCCACCTATACCAATATTTTCTATTAATGGTTTTATTAAAAATAAAGCACCCCACCCATTTATCAAGTGACAAGCAACTTCAATCTTTTCATTTTTATCTACATTAATAGCACTAAAAGTTATTTCAACTACTGTAACAAATGCTACTATTCCAAAATATATCCACCCAAGAGCTCCTCCAATTCCGACTAAAGCTATTGGTATAATGGTTCCAAAAACAAGTAAAAACACATTACAATGATCAAGTACCCTCATTACCTTTTTACCAGTTATTCTAGGAGATAATGCATGATATATACAAGATATAGTATACAAAAGTATCATTGTAGTCCCATATAAAGTAGCAGTAGTTATTGCAAGAGTTCCTTTTGCTTTAATAATTAACATAACAAGTCCCCATATACTAAGTAAAGCAAATATTCCATGCGATATAGAATTTATAAGTTCTTCTGCTAAAGTATATTTAGGAACACTTATTCTTTCTTTTTTCTCCATTTTACCTCCTAAATACATTCTATCATAAAATAAAAGAAATAGAATTACTTATTTCTATTTCTAAATATTCTCTTTAATATAGATTCTTTATTATTATTAAAATCTCTTAAAACAGTTTCATCAAATTCACTCGCAATATGAATATCACCATAATCATGTAATATATCTGATAATTCTTGAACAGTTTTACCTCTTAATGAGGTTTCTATTTCACTTGATAAAGCTGGATCAAAACATATTAAATTACTAAGTCCAGTAGATGCCACTAAAATACCATCTTCATCAAACATAACTCTAACATTATCACCATAACAATATGTAGAATAACCTTTCATTTTATTGCTCCTTCTTTTCTAATACCATAGTTTTATTTCTAGGTCTTAATTCTTGTAAATTTTTACAAAAACTAATCTCTTGAAATATGTATTCAGCTACTTCCCTATTTTGATACATTCCATCTAAATCCTCAATAGTATAGTCATACATACTTACTTTGTTATTAGGTATAACAGTTTCTCTATCATCACTTGTTTTTCCAATAATAAACCATTCCATAGTATTAATATATTGTTCATATTCTTCATCAGTTCTAAAAACACCATCAAGTATCTCCCTTTTTATTTCTTCACTAATATCATCTTTACTCAAAAAATCTTTTTCTAGCATTCCTAAATCAGTTAAACCATCTTCTTTTCTAAAAAGACTAACAGTTTCACCAATAACATATTTCCTAAAATTAGAATCTAGCATTTCAATATAATTTCCTAATGTAAATGATAATAACTTAGCATATTTAGCATTATAACTTTTATTATTTAAACCCATTTTTCCCATCCTTTTCACCTCGGAAACCATATTGTACAATATTAAAATGAAAAATACAAGAATTTTTCAATAAAAAAGTTAGCAAAGAATTGCTAACCCATATATTCATTATTTACTAGTAAAGTATCCAGGACTACTTGTTCCACCATCTATTCTTGCATATGTTTTATCTACTTTAGTTGAATCGTATACAGTACCTTGCCCTCCGACTAATGAAGTACAACCAGTAAACATATTGCCACTAGATATAACTTTACTTGTATTGTATTTGCTACTTGCATATATTGTTTTTAAATTAGTAGAATCTCTAAACATATAACCCATATTTGTTACATTGCTAGTATTAAAACTACTTACATTTATTGTAGTTGCTTGACTATTATAAAACATACTACTCATGTTTGTTACTTTACTTGTATCAAAATTACTTAAATCTAATGCTGTGACTTTACTATTGAAAACATATAACCCATATTTGATACATTGCTAGTATTAAAACTACTTACATTTATTGTAGTTGCTTTACTACCATTAAACATATTACTCATATTAGTTACTTTACTTGTATCAATTGAATTATTAAAATCTATCAATGTTAAATTAGAAAGAGGTCCACTACATGGATCAAAAACATTAAATGAAAGCAAATTTGAAGAATCTTCTGGAAAAGCAATTATTCCATTTCCAACTATAGTTAAATCATATAAAAAATTGTTTTCGCCATTTTGTTTAACATACATTTTAACTGAACCATTTTGTTCTTCTGATACATCATAGCTTTCTGCTCCATCAATTACTCTATTATCACTATAAAATGATATAGATTTAACTAGACTTCTATCAGTCATTCCTGATACTTCATAAAATTTATTTTTTAATGTACCTGCTATATTACTATATTCCTCTATACCAAGAACACCACTAAATGATTTGCCTTGATTATAGTTTTGATTTTCTCCTGTTTCTTTAAATGTGATAGTTATTGTATATTTATGAGTAACACCACTTTCTATTGGTATATTTTTTGTTATTGTTTTTGTTTTAACAGGTGTTTCTGTAAGTCCTGTACATGTTCCATCTACTGTACCAGAACTATTTAATCTTTCACATGTATATGACATTACTAAATCATTTCTACCAATTTTATTATATAACTCTTGCCATACAAGATTGTATGCTGTATCTAGTGTGCCAGTATTTTTAACTGTTACTTTCTTAGTAATAGTTTGTCCTGGTTTAATATTTTGCATTATTATTTGTGGTGAATCTGTATATGTAAGTCTTAATGTACCTGCTTCTACTACCATATCTTTAGCATCTGCATTACCACTAACACTTAAACTAAAATATGCATAAGACATACCTACTGTCATTAAAAATAATAATATAATTCCTGTTATAAATAATATCTTTTTATCTTTCATATTTACTATCACCTACTATAAAAATAGTAACACATTTCTATATATAAAACAACTAAAAACCTTATTTACTCTTTATATAAAAAACAATCTTTATCATGAGAATATATAATACCAATTGCTTGTAAATATGAATAAATTATAGTAGAACCAACAAATTTCATACCTCTTTTTATTAAATCATTTGATATCTTATCAGATAATTCATTAGTAGTCTTATCTATTTCATATATTATCTTATCATCTGTAAATTGTTTTAAATAATTATGAAATGTTCCATATTCATTAATAATATTTCTAAATATTTTAGCATTATTAATACTAGCTCTTATTTTAAGTTTATTTCTAATAATATTTTTATTATTAATGAGCTCATTTATTTTATTTTCATCATAATTACAAACTTTATCTAAATCAAAATTATCATAACATTCTTTAAAGCTTTCTCTTTTATTTAAAATACATTCCCAAGAAAGACCAGCTTGAAAAGATTCAAGAATTAACATTTCAAATAAATATTTATCATCAAGATTTAATTTACACCACTCATTATCATGATATTCAATATATTTTGGATTTTTTAAGTTACACCATTTACACCTATTCACATTAACCACCAAATCCAAATAAACTATTACTCTCATATTTCTTTAATGATTTATTAAAGAAAATAACAGAAACAATTAACCAAAATATAGCGGTACATATCATAAACAATAATCCAGATAATGATATATTTTTAACATTTTCTACAGCTAAACTTCCTACTAATAAAGATGGAATAACAAATGTAAAAATTATTCTTAATACACCTGTAAAAGCACCACCATGATATAACGAATTACTTAAAAATAATCCATATAAACCGGTTTATATTTTTTAACAATATTCCAGAAATTCTTTGAATGATTAAACTCTA
>JABLTK010025757.1_pt1 | contig 21471 bp, 28 predicted proteins | sample 7160131 | NCBI WGS metagenome assembly JABLTK01 (sample SAMN14651221, study PRJNA627086) | human gut metagenome | isolation source: feces | host: Homo sapiens
GATCTGTTGAAGGTGAGAATATGTAAAATGAATGAGCAATAGAACAATGGAGCTGAGTTTGTGTGTGGCGATGTTGCTTCTGTCCAATCCCTTTTATAAATGCACTTAGTCAAATCGTAATGGATTCTGTTTCTAATAAACAATTGTCTAAATCCATTGTTTGATCGTAAGATAGAGGAAACATGAAATCGTCCATAACTCCTTCTCTGAGTATTTCGAGAAGTCACTTGATCCTTCATGATAATAATAACCCCATCCTTTAGCAGTCTATTCATCATTCTCTCTTTCAAAAAATACTCGATACTGATGGATGTATCGATGAATTCGTTCTGCATGATCCCGAGTGACTCCTACAGCCACAAGCTGATGCACATTAATGTCATGTCTCTTCTTCTCGATGTACTGAAGTAGAATTGTACGACTTGTGTCGGTGAACGAAAGCCGGAGGGAGGAGGGCGAGAGGGCTAGATAGTCAACAATATTCTACGGGTGGGGCAAGAATGAAGTCATACGGTACACAACTCCAGTAATACTTTACACATCTCGTATGCATCGTGTTTGGCAGCAGGGATATTGGTAGGCACATCCACTAGAATACTAAAGAGATTCACAAGGTCCTCTCGGAAGGAAGTGAAGGAGAGAAAGGACTTGGCTGGTTGGCGTTGAACAAAGGGAGCCGAAGAAGCTACAAGACGAGATTGTGAGCGTTGAACAGATGGAGAACGAGAAACAGAAGAGTGCTGAGTCGGAGGCTGAGAATGAGGGACGACTGAATGTTGTGGCAGTTGAGGACGTGTCACTGCTGACAGTTGAGGACGTGTCACTGCTGACAATTGAGGCCGAGTCGATTGAAAAGAACCCAAACTCTCTTTGGCTGGATTCTCATAATATAACTATTCTGTAAGAATCACTAAATATAGCACACATGATTATTAGGATCTACACCTCCATGCTCCTTATTCTGATGATTGATCAAGTCCATCATAGTTTCACCCACATACTTCTTACACATATGACATAAGAAGTGGGCACTACCATAATGCTCAAATAGCTTCTTCTCAGACAGATAATACTAGAGATCAACGAACTGACACAATTAAGACATTCTTTGGATCATTAATCCCACATAGAAAACAGTGAATATGCTTAGAACGACAGTGAATAAGTACTTCATGAGAATCATACTGGATTATGCCACAAACGGGACATTGCTGAATATAAGACTAGAAACAAGAATCATACAACATGAATTGGTTGGGAAGGATCCTTAGCAATCCCATTAAGGTGAGATTGCAAACCCTAGATGTTATATGAATAAATGTATTCTCACTGGCTGAAAATACAGTTTGAGTTCATATGGAAACATTCGACCTTGACTAGCACACAACTGACAAATCGACTTATGGTGCTCCTCATTCAGGTGAGCCCGAAGTGTAGCCACAGTACCATAATCGACGATGGTCTGTTTTCCATATTCCTGCTCATTCACTTTTCCAAAGGGAATCACAGGATCACATACAACACAACGCATTAAAAGCAAATCAAGGAACCATTTCTCGACAATCGCATTATCAAAATCGATGTCATATTCCTTATTGTGCTTAAAACGATACTCCTGTTGCAAGTCATTATACTTCTTTCGGGGAATTACCGTTAGAATAGGTGTTCTAATGTCTTCCTATTGTTGAGAATTAGTCTTACTCCATACCTTGCAATATGGACACCTTCGGTTTTTAAACAAAGCAATTTCTTTGAATATGCATATCCCACAACATGTGTTATGATTACAGGGAAGGACGGCACGTACATCAATTTTATCACAGCAAATACTGCACTGCATAATATAGAAAAATAAATGGTAAAAGGTAGAAACCTACTGAACTTGGACTAACAAACAATAACTACTCTAGAAATGAATTGTCTGTGATTCGCCATAGAACAAGTAGAGGTGATAAAGACGTTGTTGAATTGGTGTTAGTCTCTCGACTTGAAGTGGATCATTCGAATAATCCTTCATCATGTTTTCTGAGAAAGCAGAATCAATCTGCATCTTCATTCCTGGTGTTCTCATAACACGAAGTGTGTATGACACTGTATCAGACCCGATACCTCCACTTTGTCTCAGAATGTACTCATTGAGGTTATTTTCAACCATAGGGATAGTAGTTTGGTCCATGGTACATTCGATCTAGTGATGATTTCTCCAGTGAGCATACAATAGTGAAATTGGAAAAGGTGATCACAGTTGATGCGGGAATGGTTGTATTTAAGGAGAATTGAATGGTTGTATCATATCTATTGGAATACATAAATCATAATCTCACTTCTGATGGGTGATATTGGAGTAGCAATTGGTACAGGGCATTGTTTCGGTCTGAACTGAAATCATATTCCGTGAAGCGAAGGAAGTATTGGCACCAATTCCTGCTAGGATCGTGCTAACTGGAAGGATCGCTTTCCAGTGATCGGAATGGAGAGGATACACGGATTCTGTTCTTCCTAAGAGTGGTATCAAATCGTTCATTTGGAAGGAATCTGTTGCTGAAACATAGGCTTCCGTGTGATTGTTCTTCACACACTGCATATATATCACTTTTCGTGGTGCTTTTGAACTGAATATGATACTGAGAACTTTCTCTTGTTGTCCAGGAATGAGTTCCCAAAATGGGATTTGTGCTGCATACAGAACAAGAAGAAGTGTAATGAGCGTGAACAGACGTGAAATAAAGGATGGAACATGTGTCTTTCCTTCTACGGAGAGGAGAGAAAGGAAAGGAGAAAATGATACAAGGAACGGAATGAAGTGGAGATAAGCAATAATTGCTTGACTCATTTCTACAAAGAGTGAGGGAACATCTGCCATCTTTCCGTATAATGGGCCCATAATATCATTCAATGGCCTTGTGACGTATCCAATTACAGCGAAAGGGATCATACAATTGAGACACAGGAGAAACCACAGCCCTAGAGTGGTATATGCTTGTCTGTTGCAGGACTCGATGACTCCTAGTGTGATGAAAGTGGATATGACATAGCATAAGGGGAGAAAACTGGATCCCAGCCGAAGATATGCCATCAGAACTCCAATGATAGTGGTGAACAGTAGGTTATTGTAGAGATGACAGCGGAGTCGTTGAGTGGGTGTGAAGGATCGATACAAGACATTATCCAGGAGAGAATGGACGTTAAAGGCAACCAGGATGGGAAGAAGTGAGTAGAGAATAAGAGCGAACGGTGATGAGGAATACCAGAAGAGACCTGCCTTTAATACCTCACTGATTAGAAGTGTAAGCATTCCAGCTGTTAGTATAGCAGATCCATGAACACATATTATTTGAATCAATCCTTTGAGAATTGAACCTCCTCGATGATACACACAGAAACTCAGAACAACACATAACAGAGAATTCCAGAGTAGAATCATCGTGTTTTTCGAGAGAACCACCATGAATAGCCCACATACATCGAAGAATACATTTCCTTCTGTATGACCAGCCCTTTGCTGCTGAAGGAGATCCAATTGGAGGATAGCTGAAGTCACAGCTAGGACGTTGTCTCCCATGTGTTGAATCTGACCTTGTTCCAGATGGTCCATATCATCATGAGGAGTGTGATAGGTGAAGCCATTTTTGATAAAGGCGAAATCAAGGCCAGAGACATCGTTTAGTTCGTCTTGATAGATACGATAGTCTGTATCAGCTGGAATGATGTCTTGATCAAATACATCTTGACCAATCACAGTACCAAAGGGATGTGGAGCATGTCTACATGGAATTCACCACTTATCTTTACTTCGCGAAGATTCGAAGAACCCAGTCATTCTTTTGGGTTGACTGAAATAATAGCTCAGCTCCTCCACTTCCCATAGCCTCTAGGTTAATGAATCCAACGACATCCTTAGCCCAACGATGATTGGAAACAAAGGCGTGCGAACCTACCAAATAGGTCTCTTCTGCTCCATTCAGAACAGCGAGTAATCGACTCTGATATGTATATGATGGCTGATTGACAAGACATCGAATTGTCTCCAGGATTACGACAACAGGCACTCCGTCATCGCTAGCGGCAGGAGAACGAAATGCACTATCATAATGAGCACCAAGGAGAAAAGCAGGAATCCCATCTGTGACAACTCGATTTTCCAATACATGGTTAGGTGTAAGACTAATAACAACGTTTGTAATGTTTAAATAGACATTGGTGAATTGGGTGTGAACGAAATAATAGGAAAGAGCGCCTGATTCAGCTTCAAGTTCGACTTCTAGTTTCCATCCATTCTTCTCTGCAACAGACATAAGAGATTGAATAACATTCATAAGATACTGGGGAGTATCTATTTCATTGCTTTTCATTCCCACCTCCCTAACGCCAATCTCGGAGCTGAGACGATTGAGAAGTTGAAGAGCTCTTGTTTCAGAAAAGACGGTTTGATTTGTTCCAGAGAAAGGAGTGGGGAGACGATGGACTGATTGAGAGAATCCAATCATGACCCATGTGAAACTGGATATAACATTGAAAGAAGATCGTACCCAATAAGCGAAAGCTGAAGAATAAACGGAAGGATGTTCATGAAATACAATGTGTGGAACGAAGATCGGTCAATCAAATAGTGATAGTAATTCTACTTAATTGATTTCATGATAATGAGATCAAGAATTAATTGTTATTGATTGATTTCGAAGTCTGAATAATTGCAGTACATTAATAATTGACAATTCAAATGAACGAATAATCAATTTGAATATATTATGGCAAGAATTATGATTTGTATAGAAATTGGTTTTTGGTAATTCTATTCTTGATTATGCTGGACATAGTCAAATACAGTTGTTTTGTTCATTTGGCAAACAACATTTGATACCAGATCAGTATTGATGAGACTCTTAGGGAAGGGGAAAGAATGAACAAGAGGCCTTAGATTTGTTTGGTAATGCAACAGTTTTGAATACAAATCAATTCTATGAAAATGAGTACTTCAACAAACTAATATGGCTTTCCCACTTGCTGAATTACTCCATTGTTGATATAGTAAGCAAATATTCCTTCTACAACATTTCAGCAGCTATCCATTTCAGTTCGTTGCTACCTTACTTCCTTTTATATCCAATGCAATCCATAATCAAGTGATCCACTGAATGACCGCTTATACTATTTTAAGCTCTCTTCTTTCTGTTCTCTAGGACTAATCTATCAAACTGAAGTGAAGATGTCATTCAAATTTCTTCGTTATTTCGTCCCATCTCGTGGCATCATTTAAATTGCCTCAATACCAATGGACACTCCTTTGTATCATGGAGCCCATGACGATTATTGTGGAGCCTGCTTAGGAAAAGGGATATTATTATGTTGTGATTTCTGTTCTTGTACGTATCATCCAGCATGTCTAAAACCTCCACTTCTCTCGCAACCAGAGGAGTTCTGGGTGTGTCCACACTGCACCGGTTTGGAACAAGGTGACTGCTCACTTGCTCTAGTTTAATATTATAGCGAATGGACAGCAACAAATGCGTGATCGCTGTAATACTCAGGAATCATCATCTAGCTTTCACAGAGTGCAAAAGAAAGTTAGAATGGACTCATTAAAGTGTTCCTCTATCAGATTTTTAAGAACTAGAAAGGGAGGAAGCGTCTCCTCCAATCATATATATACTAGTGGATACAGAGGGGTATATTCGCGTTCGGGGAAGTGGAATGCACAGATTCAATATAATGGAAAGAAAGTCGTTGGAACCGTTCGTTTGGAATGATCTCTAGTATTTGGGTAGTTATTCATCCGAGCAGGAAGCTGCTCGTGCATATGATATAGCAGCAAAGCGTTACCATGGAAGTAAAGCAGTTTTGAACTTCCAGTCTTCTGGAGAAGGAGCAAGTCGAAATCCCTTTCAGATGAATAGTAAACCGACTTCTCGTCATGGATCTGTTCGTTCAGGTGATGATTACGAAGAGCCGGGACTAGAATATACTTCTGGGAAAGGTACCAACATGGATATGGAGGATCGACAAACCAATGCAAACTTCTGTAGAGACTCTTCTGAGATGTTACCTGTAGCCTCCGTAATAACCTACGCATCACCGGAAGAAAGTGAGAGTGTTTTAAGGGACAATCGCAGGGAGTGTTCGTTGTAAAGCCCTGACTTTAGCGTTGCAACATTTTCTATTTTCGAGCTGTTGCATATCTGTACTATTCATCTGTTTTGTTGTCACTAATTGATTTGCCAAAATGCCGAAGACTCGTATGACAGCTCTTGATGTACGGGCTTGTGTTAATGAGTTGAAAGCCACTGTTTTAGGGGCCAAAGTCACCAATATGTTGTGATTGCATCAAGCGTTAAGATTCTAGTTATGATGTTTCTACAAAGGCGTATATCATTAAGACTGTGAAGTCGGGAATCCAACACAATATTCTTCTTGAATCAGGTGTTAGGCAAGCAGTTCTAGGTATGATTGATTTTCTAGAATCCACGCAACGAACTATCTCCATGACAAAAACCGTTTCCCCAGTGGCTTTGCTCTGAAGCTGAGAAAGTATATAAGAAATCGACGCGTTGAGGCAGTTCGACAGATTGGTTTTGTAGATAATGAAAAGTCGAGTGTGATTGTAGGATCGTGTTGTTGATCTTGTATTTGGCAATGGGGAAACAACCTACCATATTATTCTGGAATTGTATTCTGGAGGCAATATTATTTTAACGGACTACAAATTTGAGATTCTGGCTTTGCTTCGTGTGTACTCTCTTGCCGATGGAACGGTTGTGGGTGTTAAGCAACGCTATGATGTTCAGCCGAGTAGAGAATCCTTGAGTATGATCATTTGTAGAACAAGAGAGTCCTTTTGAATCGATTGCAGCTATGACTCTCACAACGATCTCTGATCTAATCCAGTTCTTTGTTTCTCGTTGGTCCGAACTGAAATCCAAGGAGAAACAAATCCGAAATATCTTACTAACCAATAATCAGTTTGCCCTTATTGGTGGAGCCTATGTAGCGAATGCATTGCGTAGTCTCCAGCTGGATCCTGCTTCTACCACAGTCGTTATGGATAAGTTACAGGAACCAGCATTCCAACAGGAACTTCTTAACCAGCTCCAGGGTGAGGCTTGTGTCGTTGAGAATGCGTTGAAGGAGCCACATGGATTTGTTCTCCGGGATCCATCATTACAGAAGCTTCTGGAGACCCAAACACTCCCTGACACGACTATCGAGCCATATGTGGACTATAGTCCTTTCCGGCTTCAGATTAGTGGAGAGGAGAGTTGTGTAGAATTCAAGTCGTTCAATGAGGCTCTGGATGCTTACTATACAAACGAGGAGAGTGTAAAATTGGTCCAAAAGTTAGCTAAGGCACGTGAGACAATCGAAAAGAAGGCTACAACAATTGCAGAGAAGCAAGATTCACGCGTACAAGCATTGCAAGAGGAGATCCGTGCATTGGAACACCGAATTAGTGTTTTGTTTCATCATCCCGATGTGGTGAATACTGCTATTGTGGTAATCAATCAGTATCTGAGCCAGGGAATCCAGTGGAATGTGTTAGAAGAGCAAGTGAAAATGTTTAAGCAGAAGCCGTATAACGTGTTTCATCACATTCAAGCTTTGGATCTGGAACACAATCGAATTCGACTTCTGTTTGAGAATGAGGAAAGTGATGATTCAGATGAGGAGAATGAGGATCATTCAAGTAGTGAAAGCGAAGAGGAGAATGATCGCCATTCAACACGGGTCACAGTGGAAGTGGATCTGAGCTGTAACTGTAACAATAACATTGCGTTGCTGTATTCTCAGAAGAAGGAACTGATGGATAAACTGGAGAAGACACGATTAGCAGCACAACAGGCCATCAAAGAAGCAAACAAACAGCGTGATAAGGAGCTAAAGGTGGCTGAGCGTAAACAACCCTCCGAGGTGGCACGTCGTCGTCAGAAGCGTTGGTTTGAGAAGTTCGATTGGTTTGTTACAAGTGAAGATTATATTGTGGTAGCAGGTCGAAGTGGAGAACAGAATGAACTCCTTGTTAGCAAGTATCTACGGAAGGGTGATATCTTTGTATTGGATAGAAATAGGACTGATTTGTAGATGCATGCAGATGTTCATGGTGCAGCTACTGTTATCATTCGTAATTATATGTCGATTCCCTCGGGACAGAGCATCGAAACCTGTCCTCACTGTGCAGTCTCGTTGCTGTCCTTACAGCAAGCTGCAGTCTTCAGTTTGTGTCACAGCGTGAGCTGGGATAACAACCTGATCAATAAGGTATATTGGGTGAATGCTCAACAAGTCAGCAAAACAGCTCCTACGGGAGAGTATTTACCTACAGGTAGTTTCATGATTCGCGGTAAAAAGAATTATATGACTCCATTTAGACTGGAAATGGGTTTATGTCTTCTATTCCAGGTATCGGAAGAGAGTATGGCTGCACATCGTTATGAACGCCGTCGACGTGATCTGAGTAATGAGGAGTGGGATGAAGTACTTGCGAAGGGATGTGTGAGTGGTGTGGAGACAGCAGTAGATCAATTGGTAGAGGACGATGGTGTGGAGGACGAGGAGTATTCTATTGAGGTGATGGATACTGTGACAAAGACATCGAAGAAGACCAAGCCTGTAGTGCGAGTCCAGCAAAGTCGCAAAGTGGATGGAAAGGCCTCTAAGAAGTCGCTGAAGGGAACAACCAAGAAGTCTCGTGCAGCAGCAGAAGAGAGGGCGGAGATGGAGGCCTTAGCAGCCGAAGAAGAGAATAAATTGAAGTCACGATCGAAGGAACCGACTCGAAGTGAACGTCGTAAGCAAAAGAAAGCAAAGAAGTATGAGGGTAAGGATGAAGAAGAACGAAAATTGTTGGAGGTGCTGTACGGTCATGCCTCACTAGATTCCATTCTGAAGGATATCAAGCCTAAGGAAGTTTCTGTTGTCGAACCCCTGACAGTAGATGAAACGACAATGGATCCTGCAGAACTGCTTCTGCAGGATCTAATCAAGGCGGAGAAGGAAGTGACCGAGGATGATACTTTCTGTTATACTTGTGGAAGCAAGGAGCATGATCAACGACATTGCCCTGAGAGCTGGCGAGTGATTGAAGGTATTGAAGATGGATTTGTAGAGAAGGAGGATAATGCCAACAAGGAAAAGGAAGAAGAGGAAGACAAAGAAGAAGCAGTGGCATCTGAACGTGAGCAACGTGATACTGCTGATTTCCTTCTGGACTGGACGTATATGCCTCGCGAGGGTGATGTGATTCTTCATGCTATTCCAGTGTGTGCTCCATATATGGCAATTGCAGAATATGGATATCGAGTGAAGTTAACGAATGGAAGGATGAAGAAGGGTGCAATAGCGAAGAGTGTGGTAGAGATGTGGCTGCATCTGAAGTCAACAGAGGGAGAGAAACGTGCGATTAAGCAATTGCCTATTGAGGACCTCAGCGCCATCATTTTGAATAATTCGAAGGCAATTCTTCCGGAAGGGTCGAAATCAAAGAAATGAGGTTCGAATGCTTGTTTATAAACACTACTTCGCTAATGAAAAAAATGACCTGTATTATGGAAACGTATCAATTGGTAGGATTACTGCTATTCGTAATAGTCGTTTAATAGAATACCCAATTACGAATGACAAAGAAGGAAAACCCCTACGTGGACCTTATTGGGAATTTCACGGTGAAATGTCATGGTCGTCTGCTATTCAATCAATCGGGGGATAAGTCAGTTTACTATTCGTTACTCTTAGTAAGATGTGTCTTGGGCTACCTGAATGATAGAATGTACTCCCTCTTCTAATTCTTCTCTGTTTTGGCATTCCTAGCCTTATGTATCATTGATTATGGAATATAAGAGATAGAAAATACACAAATTGGTATTTAGTCGTCATTTTGATAGTGCTAAATGTTTTGTATGTGTATTTCATTTCATTTATGGATAGATCTCTTTATTTCTTGTTGAGAACATGGCTGACAGAGCCTGGAATCATTATGAAGGATCCAACCTCTACTGATGAGACTCTTCCAGAAGTTACACTAGGTTGATGTTACGTGGAATTGTAAATCTTAGATCAGCGGAGAGTTGGGGGTCTTATGGTGTCTATTAAGAACTCTAAAGAGGAGTACATTTCGAGGACACTGGGGGTTCTCCCTGGTTTGGTACTGTGCTTTCTATGTTAATCTGACTAGTAGATTAATGAACAGAATATAGAGGGCAAAACTTTAATGCATGTAGCTGCTCAAATGAACAAGCCTGATGTAGGAGTTTGTTTAATGGTTTATGTGAAGATGGTTCGTCTTTTACTCACTTATCATCCGGATCTTACCATTCACGATGCGTATGGTTTGAAAGCAATTCATTATTGTGCTTATGAGAATGTATGGGTTGAGAGTACTTTATTAAAATAGTTAAGGGAACCATTTGAGATGCTGTGTGGGGTTCAAGGCCTAACTGATGTTGTGGAGATGGAGGTAGGCATACATTTTCTATTTGTTGTTAGTCACTCCGTCAGCAGCTGGTTCGGGAGGTGTGTCAGCGGATCCCTCGTTATGATGAGATTCGCAATGTCTATTGTATGGATGATGATGCTCACACAGAATTCACTCGGATATCTGATTGTTTTGATTCATATCCTCTCTCTGAGGAGGAGAATGAAGTGACTGTAGAGAAGAGGGATAATGAAAATGCTGATATGATTGCATCAGATGCTGAAGCATCCACAGAGTCGGTTGTTACTGCAACAAAAGCTACTTCTGGATTGTCCACTGTGACTACTTCAGTACAAGCTCCTTCTACAACAGATGGAACAGTGGAAACAAAGATACAGACACAGACAGTATCAGATATCCCTCCTACTCCAACAGCTCCAGTAGCTTCGACTCCATCGACCCCTTCATCTCGCCCTCACCAACAGTCATATCTCTGTAGACACAACGATCATCTCTGTCCTGTCAAACGGTGTACATTCTGTCACATCTATACACCTCCTCGTGCTTATCATTGCCGCTTCTGTGATGTGTACCAGTTATCTCTCTCTCTCACTCCTAGCTGTGTCCGTAACTTTGACCATCATTGTCCTTGGGTCTCGAATTGTGTAGGGCTGCGTAATCACAAATACTTCATGTGGTTCCTTATCACAAGTGAACTTTGTTGTCTCTTTGGAATTGGTGAATTAGCCTACTTCTTTACATCTCTTCTCATTGTCATGCTCAAAGAAGTATTTCTGGAAGTCGACTTTTATCAATAGACAGTCTTCAGTCTGATTGATTTTATCCTACAGAGTTGGTCTCAGATCATATACTTGGTGTTTTGTCTTGGTCTGTTCGCTCCTATGATGAATCTTGTATTCTATCATGTTGGTCTTGTAGAGGCTAATGGTTTGAATCACATTTAGTCAAGTCATAATATGACAACGCATGAGGAGATTTCACTTCCAACGAAGAAGACACGGAAGATGAATCCACATCAGAATTACTATCCCAATTCTCATGGCTTCCAGAAGAACCTGCGCTACACCATGTGCTATCCAGCAATCCCTTCTCTTGTTAGTATTCAAGGAGCTTGATTCTGTACTCTCATTTCTTTGTTGTAAAACGCTTTCTCTGAGACATCGATGATTACGGGGATTTTCCACTTTTAAGGCAATTCATCAAAAGTGTACAATAGAAGATGTCAATCCCTAGTCTGTCTTTTTCGCTCTCTCATCATGCATAGATGAAGATGAACTGAGAAGAATGAGTAACCAGGAACTCAGTGATATGATCGCCACGATTCAGACTCAAAACCGTTCTTTAGTTGCTCTAATTGATGACCAAAAGCGCCAACATGAAACTAAACGGAAAGAAGTAGAGGTATTAGAACAGCAACTGAATCGAGGTATCCGTCTTCCTTATCTTGTGGCATCTATAGCCGAAGTAAAATACTTGTTATTTGATATTATATGGTAGGTTATTAGTGTTCCTGTTGAAGATGATGACAACTTGGCAAAGCCCGTGGAGAAACAAGAATTTGAAGAAGGTGTAATTATGAGTACAATTCAAAAGAAAGTAAAGTCAGAAGTCTTCTTGTCATCTAGAAAGTCTTCGTTGCAAATAAAGGAATGTTGTATGGAACAGAACTGCACCCCGGAGATTTGGTGGGTATTAACAAAGATACATGCATGCTTTATCAACTGTTGCCTACAGAATATGACAAGCGAGTAAAGTCGATGTTACTAGATGAGAAGCCAACAGATGATTATTCGGATATTGGAGGCTTGGATAAACAGATCCAAGAATTACAAGAAGCCGTGGTATTACCTCTTACACATCCTGAACTGTTCCAGCAGCTTGGAATCAAGGCTCCTAAGGGTATTCTACTTTATGGTCCTCCGGGTACTGGAAAGACGCTTCTGGCTCGTGCTTGTGCTAAACAGACTGATGCTGCATTTATCAAGTTGTCAGCCACGATTCTTGGCCAGACTCATATCGGCGAGGGAGCCCGTGTATGTGTTTCTGAGTTAAATGACATATAGATTGTACGAGACTGTTTCTCGCTAGCAAAGAAGAAGATTGAGGAGACAGGAGCACGTGGTAGTATTATTTTTATTGATGAGGTGAGATTGATAAGGGAGTTTCATGACTAGCTTGATGCTATTGGTTTAAAACGAAGCGGTGATGGAGAAGGAAGCCATGAGTTACAGCGAACCCTGTTAGAGTTGCTGAATGCAATGGATGGATTCAGTAGTGATAGTCGTATTAAGGTGATTGCTGCTACCAATCGACCTGATATTCTGGATCCTGCCTTGCTCCGATCAGGTCGTTTTGATCGGAAGGTAGAGCTACCAAATCCTAACGAGGAGGCTCGTGTGAAGATTCTACAAATCCATAGTCGTAAATTGGTATTGAACAAGGAGAGTAGGTGAACAGAGGCATATTGAGTGTAGGCATCAACTTTGAAGAGATTGCTCGGTGCACAGAAGATTTCTCGGGAGCCATGTTGCGTGCTGTGTGTGTGGAGGCAGGTATGCTGGCTCTGAGAAGAGGCGCCTCTTCGATTGAGCATGAAGATTTTATGGAGGGCATTAGTCAGGTAGCTGCTCGAAAGAAGGCGAATCTGATGTATTATGCATATATGTGTTTCTTCAACAAAAAGAGGAAGGAGTGGTTGATTTTGGAAGCGTTTTGGAACGCTTCTTCACAATACATACAACAACAATAATCACAAGAAGAATCACTATAACAATGACAGACACAATCAGAACCCAGTTGGTTGAGGACGGAGCGATATCACCCCCATCACAGCCTTCATCACTAAGTTTCACAAAGTCTTTCGAATCAAAACGAATTCCTGTTTCTGTTGCTTCAATCTTAATAGTTTCTTCCTTCCCAAGATATGGTTTAAGCGACGCAAAAGCATCAGAACCATCAAGAGTACAAGACATCGATCTATCAATAACACATGGAATAAATACCATACGAAACATCTAGTTCACTCATAACAGACCAGTCTGTTGAACATTTCAACGAGTTGGCGTACATTGAGCCATAGATTCCATAGACATGCTGGATGATGGATTTTCCTTCGATCGCATCCTCCGATATAGAAAAGGAAGACTCAGGATAGTAATGATAGGTCCATCCGAGAAGAAACGATTTATATTCTGGATCAGAATACATCAGTGTCTGTAACTTGAACGAAGTAATTTGGGTCCCATCTGAAAACAGTTGGAGATTCTGGTAAGAAAGAGTACCTATAAATCATTTTTCAAACAAGCAGGTACTATTTCCTCCATTATACGAACCGCACCCTATAAATGAGTCTTCAAGAGTACAGGTCACATTCACGAGCACTTCCAATAGAAAGAACAAGAAGACGAGTTAAGAATTCCGTCTGAAACAAACACGCCATCCCATTAAGAAATCTATGGTCCTTTGAACATCTCCCTGAAACTGGTGTAAAACCTGTAGTACATGATCATCGACAGTAAATCCCATGTCCTCCATCTGTTGGATCGCATTTGGGTATCGAACACGAATATCACTCGGACTAAGATTCTCTACAATATGGTGGGTTCCCATTCCAAATCCGTCCATCGGGAAATAATTGCTAGGGGGTTGCAACTGCTGCACAAACTGGAGATTCTCCTTTGTGAACATCTGCTTGAGGAATTGGGGATCATTCAGCATAGAGGCCAACTGCGGGTTCGTCTTCACCAAGCTTTCATACATCGGAGAGACTTTCAGTAGCTACCGTTCACTCAACACTTTCTCACCTACTTCAATCATCAATTCAGGATTCGTTTCCACCATATGATTCACGAAGTTTAGATTCTTCATATCATCTATAGAACTACCTCTCATTCCTGCAGGACTCCCAGGGGATGAAGACGGCTTCATAGCCGGTGAAGGGTGGTTGTCCCACAGGTTTGGGATGGTTGCCTGCTGTGCCATAGCAGGATCTACACTCCCTTTGTTGGCCAGTCCTCTCCGTTCCTTCTCCCTTTCAAGTGGTTCGTAGTACTGACTCATCACACGTTCCAACATCGCTTCACCTCCAGGAATCTCTCCGATTTCATTCAGAGCGTTATCTGTCTGACGCTGAGCCGCCTTCATAGCTTCAGGATCCGTCATCATCTCCACGAGTTGGTCAATGGTGGCAGGATCATGCAGCATAGCTTCCATTTGAGGGTTCTTCTCGAGAACGTTCTTCATACCAGGGTCCATCTTCAACAACGATAAGAACAATTCTGGTTTTTCCGTCATCATCTTTCTCATTGCATCGTTAGCTCCTTTAGCTGTACCTGCATCAATTGAAGGCCACTCCCCAGACATTGACATGAAAGAGTAAGGATGTTGTGAGTTTGTTTCCGATGATGTTGATGATGACACTGGTTCTGGACGTGAGGGCTATATGTAAACATCAGATACAAAAAGAAACCGATGCAGAAGGGGAGGAAGAAGTCTGAACAGGTTCACTGACCTTTGGTGTTGTTTGGGTTTTCTTCTTCATTACAACCATGTGCACAATACTTCCTTCAGTAATTCCTTGACATTAGACGAATGAAGAAAACAAACCACAATCCTCCAGAATGGCATCATCTTTCAATATCTTTCCTTTGAAAACCAATGTAATCAGATCGCTTTCAACCGACTGCCTTTGTGAGATCAAATCCTTTAGTTCCTTCACAGTTGACTGTAGATCGACTTCAAATACAATCTTTTCAGCTGTTGTAAGTCGCACAAACACCGAAACCATGTACTTCGTTTAATTGAGAACATTCATCATTGGACAAAAGAAGTGGCTATTATTGGTTTTCTTCTATACTGTGTCCATTTGTTTCCCATCTCCTTCTATGACCGATAGGAAGGTGATATAACAAACATTAGTGAAGAGTCAACAATGATAACAAGGGCAGTCTCTGTCAACCTGGGCACGTATACACCTTAGATGTTCAGCTTAGTACGCTTCCAATGACGACGCTTAGCATTGTATCTACAACACAGTTAGAGAGAGGAACGAGGCTCCATTATAACTCATACCTGATGGTGTTTCCAGTACGAAGACGGAACCACTGAGGCAGAGGACGGTTCTGTCTCATCTTCTTGGCGAGAATTCTCTTAGTGCGGAAAGACTTCTGAGAAGGCTATTGAATGGGTTAGAAAAATCAAATGAATTTCAAAAATGGCACTTACCATTATCAACTTGTTGACTTTGATAATCTATGAAACGAAAAGGGACAAAGAAATCACCAAGGGGATGAATAGAGAATATTAATAAACAAACACGGATATAAAATATTACCCCATCTCATTCCTTTGAAAACAATTATCACACACAGCACACGCTAAAAGTATATAGTTTAATGACGCTTCATAACAGGTGACAGAGACGGAGATGTCTACAATTAGTACTAGATACTACTCTTACAGTCCTTCTTGGAGGCGAACCCTGTGGTCTTTTTCCATGGTCCAACTCATCTAGACGTTTCTTTTCCTCTTCCCAAAGCCGTTTCTTTTCTTCCTTCTTTCTCTTCTCTTCTTCTTGCTTCTCTTGCATGCGCCGTAGACGTTTTTTCCGTTCTTCTTCCTCCTTCTTTCGTTTTGCAAGTTCTTCTTGCTTCTTTTGTTCATCCTTCGCCTTTAGTTGTCTCTGGAACTCTTCTCGTTCTCGTTTCAACTTTTCCTTTTGCTCCTTCTCCCGTCTGTCCTGTTCATTTAGACGATTACGAATGAGTTGGGTGCATTCATTGCCTCTCTTCTTCCTCCGTAGTCCTTCTTCCGTATATTGCTGAACTGTTGAGCGAATTCTTTCAATGGTACGATTCTGTTCGTCTTTTGGTTGATTCACAATTTCCTTTCTTTCTTTCTCCAGATACTCAACATACTGGGTATATCGTTTATTTTCTTCTTCCTCTGCTTTTGCGAATTCCTCTTCATCACTTGATAGCAGATCATTCTCTCTTTGAATCTTCTTAAACCACGCCTCACGCTCCTTTCGTTCTTTTTCATATTGTTTTGCTGCTATTTCCTGTTGTTTACGAATCGCTTCAAGATAGGCCTTCTCATCTTGCTCCACCTCTATAATGAATGCTTCGTTTTCTTTTGTGAGATCTGGTGGCTCGATAAGGTCTTTCAATAAGATAGAATTGAGCAGGGTTATAATGTCAATAGAGTTAGCAGTCTCACTAGGTCCCTCAGTTGTAGCAGGGTCAATAGGCTCTTCAGCAATACCAGGTTCCTTGGGTTCTTCAACTGTACTAGACTCGACAGGATCTTCAGTAATAACAGATTTATTAGGTTCTTCAGTTTTAACAGATTCTCTCACATTGATAGATTCAATTTTTGGTTGTAATCGACTCACTTCCTCACAATCCAACTCCGTGATCGTTCCAGTAGCAACAACTACAATCAAGAGATAATCCAAACAATACGCATATCATCCATCACTACATCTCCCACAGAAACACTTTGATTGTCCAAATATAGTACTTTAAAGAGATGAATCAAACAATTCACCAACCTTGGTATCTACTGTTCAAAGACAAGTCAATCCATACATCAGAATTTACAAACACGTTATAGTTAATGAGACTGCTCTGATGAACACCCAAAGCAAGACACGCCTGGCAAAAGAAGAATATGTTTTCAGTTTCAAAGGCAACAATATGATCTAACTAAAAGAAAAGGAAGAAGCAAACTTGGATTCCTGTGCCATTTTCCTAACTTCACTCGAGGAGCGCATTTCTCAATTATTCTACAGAGAATCTATATTAAACTAAGTACGAACCAACATACCGTTCCATCATGAAGGGCCTCAAGAAGATTATCAGATACAGGCTCATCAAGAATCTCAGAAATAATAAGGCTTAAAGATTTTGCAACATTCTAGATAAACAAAAGATCAAATCCAATACACTGGATTCCAATTCCTTAAAATGGTCAATTTCATCAGACAATCGACTTGTCGGGTTGTCTACAACAAACACGTCACGTTGTGGTTCAACAACCTTTATAACGGAATTCATTATGTTATAGTATTTGGATGTTTCGTTTAAGAATATGGATATTCGAAGTAGTTGCAAGCGGATACGAGTGAAATCAAATGTATCCCTCGAGAAATGGATATGCTTCGTCTTCTCCACTTAATCCCATCCTTTAAGCAGGTGAAACCAGCACACTCTTTCCCAGGCTATGAAGAACAGATACATCATCTCGCTTCTGTTGTTATTACCTTCATTTATATGTGCTAATGAATATCATATCTCAGAATCCTATAGTATTTCTGTTGTTCGATACTCATTGGTAGAGAACAATGCCTTAACGGCTGTGCTTCAATCTGACGAGAATTTTGAGACCAGTACAAATCCAATTCCAGTATCTGTACTGTTTTCCGAAGAGGTTATGGAATTCGATGAGTCCTACATTTTGGTCTACATTTTCACTGATAAGTCACTTCTAGACATCCAATACACATGTGGTTTCATTAGTTCGAAAGTCTAGCTCTTCGTATGAGATGCTCCTCGTTCCTCAAACGACTGGCCCACTTACAATTACTCTGTCCAAGTATACCACATCTGTGCAGGGAGAAGTACTACAGGGGCCTCCATCTATCTCATTTTACTACTATGGGGCATCCATTCTGTCCAAAAAACTGACGAAGGTTACTTCAACTGAAGCTAGAGTAAGGGAGCAAGATTTATTCCATTCATAGATTGTGGTTACAACCTCCAAACCGTCGCAGCTATTTGCTCTGCTTGTGTCATCCTCCGCTTCAGAACCGTCCTATCATGATATTGTGGCACATGGACAGTCTCTCAAGGAAGTTGATAACCTGAACACATATGCAGTCGATTTCTCCCAGTTGTCTCCTTCGACTGTGTACAAAGTGTATATCTCCGGAAGAGAGAAGGCAGGAACAGCTATCGAGTCCTCAGTAGATGAAACATTTACCACTCTCAATACAGATGGATCTATATACACGAAAGAGTCACTTTGTCCTGTTGGATGGATGATGAATACACAGGGAGAACTTGAAAAGTCGGCTTGTAGTGGTCATGGATCGTGTGTATCTGGAAAGTGTATATGTGATTCTGATTACATGGGAACGAACTGTGCTGCTGCTAAGGAAATGACTGTGGACACTGCCACTCAAGATGAATGGCTTCTTCACAGCGACTGGCAACTCACAGGAATGGCTGAGGAAGATGAAGATCTCATGGTCTTTTTCCAAACAGCATTACGGCAACAAGTTGCTAGTGAACTATCCATCTCCATCACTGCAGTACAGATTCGAGAATGGACAGTATTCCATACACAGTTGTCACAGTTATTTAAACCTCAGGGACGGTCACGAGGATCTTCACAGAGTCCTAAGCGGAGGATGCAGGAAACGGATTCATTCCTTCTTCATATTCATCTTTCTTGTGTCCTTCCCTCGGAAAAGGGAGATGAAAAGATGAAACAACTGAATTCTCTCAGCTTAGCAAGTCCACACTTTGACAACAACTCGATAAAGACTACTTCAATACGCTTAATGCGAACCGCTTTGCAAACGACTACGGATAGCTGGAAATGCTTTGACGGGAAAAAAGAAGCTGACGAAAGTGATGTAGATTGTGGTGGAGTATGTTCGGTGAAGTGTGGTGAAGGATTGGCTTGTCAGAGTAAAGACGACTGCAAGTCAGACCTCCGCTGTAGAAATAGTGTTTGTAGTGCTTTTGATCCTGCAACGCTTGTCTTATCATTGGCGATTATTGGGTTAGTAATTGGTGTCATGGCAGTTCTGATTGCAATTTATTTCATGACTCAGTTTAATGTAGGTTCATACAACTTATCTGAATATTAGAAAACCAAACAAGAACACTTTCAGCGAATGAATTCAGGGAAGACAAGATTAAGTGTGTAACATATATTAGTGTTGGATTTAACAAACAATACTCTCTAGTTGCTAACTGAGTTACGATAATAGCGAATGATAAAAAAAGGATCCTAATTGGTCATAATAGGGTCTATTTGTTGTATAGTAGACTACTGTCTCTTTATTTCAATGCAGACATTCTTCGGTCTCGAAGGTGTGGAAGGATGGGATTCGTTAAATCATAGATACTCGTCCTTACAAGAGATCGTTCTGTCTTTTCTATAATATTGATGGATAGAGACGCTACAGTTGGGAATGATGATACTAATAAGATGGAAGATAAAATCTATCGGCATTGTGAACCGAAGAAGCAATATTTGACTTCTCGAAATACGAAAATACGAGTTGGCGAACAGTATAACTGATTGTGAAATGAAACATAGATATCAAGCTGTAATCCCTGAACTTCCCAAGAAATAGTTGTTTAGAACAATCAGATGTTTGTTATTACATACGGTTATTCCGATACAATAGTTTCTTGTTTGATAACATCAGCTACTTGTTCGGTTTTAGGAACTTCGTTTTCAATTTCATGAGACTCAATTTGTTCGGGTAGTAACACTTCCTGCTTAACCTCTTGCGTCTTTTGGGAATTATTCTTAGCCTCTTCGTTATCCGCCTCTTTGATTATATTTCGGTTCTCCTCTTCGCCAAGATCGTTATCATTCTCCAACGGTTCACTTGTCTCCTGTTGAATCTTCATACACTTATCCCGTACTTCCTTTCTACGTGCTCGCTCTCCAATCCGAGGAGACAACACGAACGATTCATCCTTCTCTCCATTCCTTTTGGCTTCTCTTTTTCTCTTTTCAATCAACCATTTCCGTGTATGAACCTTATAAGACTTTGCCATTTCCGTGTCCTCTTCTCGTTTGATAATCCGCTGTGCTTTCATATTGGTACCCCAGGTCAAAGCTATCTCGTTACGTGGTTTGGCTACCACTTTCACAAATTGACCCTTCTTCTTCGAGATGAAATCTGCTTCCGATATCACCTTCACAGTCTCTGACTTAATAAATGAATGCCAATCGTAATGACAGATGGTAACACCGTCATGAAGACGACAAAGATGACGGTCAAAGGAGGAAAAGTTCTTGTAGATGGTCGAGGTACACTTTTCAGGACATTGGAACGTAAGTTCGTGACGCTCAATGCTGTGATCTGGAAGCTGCATGGAACTAGTTCTAATAACCCGTTTCAAGACTCACAAATTACATCCGATACTACGAGCAATGTCAGGGTACATATCAGGATGATATGCACGTCTACAGATTAGACTAATCTTCAATCTATACGCATGAGACAGCATTGATGTTCGATTCTCACTAATACAATCACATCCAATAACAGGACAGATAAATGGCTCACGAGATGCATGTGACGTAGATGTTGTGACTTCCGGTGAACGACGCTTTCGTGTTTTGGAAGGGTGCTGAAGATAAGGCTCATCTTCATCATAGCGAGTATGACGATATCGAGAACTTGCAAGGGCTTTAATGACAGCAGATGGATCCTCTTCCTCCTCCTCACGAACATCTTCTTCATGGACTGACTCATCAGAATCTACTGGTGCTTGAGTTTCTGGTTGTTCTATCTCTGGTTCTTCATTTGATTCTTGTTCCCGATCGGTCAACTCAGGATGATCCGATCCTTCAACTGGTACAGACTCTTTTCGAGGTTCTTTTGCTTTTGTCTTCTTTGTCTTCTTCTGACTACGACGTTTCACCTTCTTTTTCGCTCCGTAGTCTTCGTCTTGCTCCTCCTCTTCATCCTTCTCTTCATCCTCATCGTTCTCCTCAGTAGCATCAACATACGTCACTGGAGGATCCGAAGCATGTTGCTTTTTCAACTCACAGTATGGACACAACCATTTGTCATCTTGGGGAATCGATTTCAATTCCAGACATTCCAGATGATAGGCTCGGTTACAACCTCCATCACACAAAATCAATTCGCCTCCATCGCCACAAATATAACACACTTCCTGCAAATAATGAAATGATTATAAACAGTGTACTTGTTGCGAAGCATCTTCCAACAATTCTTGAACTTTCTCCATATTCACTATCTCTTAGAACCTCCTAATTTCCATACCATTCAA